>CAJHYN010000491.1_pt1 | contig 10663 bp, 8 predicted proteins | sample 9198641 | NCBI WGS metagenome assembly CAJHYN01 (sample SAMEA7708370, study PRJEB35096) | sediment metagenome | biome: marine neritic benthic zone biome [ENVO:01000025]; feature: sediment [ENVO:00002007]; material: shallow marine sediment [ENVO:03000034] sea grass bed [ENVO_01000059] ... | reverse complement strand
GCTAGGCCTGAGCCTGATTCCCCAATACCACCTGCCCTAGAATCCGGTGCTAATAATAAAAACGGAACAGCGGCTTCACCCTGACCATAAGATTTATTAACAAATCCGAGTATTGTCAACATAACAAAAAGGATTCCAAATAATCTTTTCATTTAATTTACCTCCAATGTATATAATTAAATTCTATTTTTTTTTGCGAATTTTAAGTTTACTTAATTACAGCTAATTTACCAAGTACATTTTCCTTGAATTCACCATCTGCAGATTCTACTATTAAATTGTATAAGTATGTTCCGTTAGCCAAAATATCTCCATCTTCGTCTCTACCATCCCAATCAATTTTTACAAATTTATCTAAAATATTATCACTGTTTATTTCTTTGATTAATCTTCCTGCAATTGTATAGATCTTTATTTTTACATTTAATGCAGACTCTAAGTTTTGTTGAAAAGTAAAAGTGGTATTTGATGCAAAAGGGTTTGGATAGTTTACTACATTTCTAACGATGAGATTGCTTTCATTTACTACTGTAAAAGAACTTTCTTCTTCAGTAAGATTATTAAACACATCCCAAGCTTTCACTTTTAATTCGTAATCGCCAGATTCCATATTAAAAAAATTGTGCTCTATTGCACCTGATTTACCCCCTGAATTTAAATCACCTATAAAGCTATTTGTAAAATCAATTGGTTCTGTATCACTATTATTAAGAATACCTTCTAGCTTATGACCTATGCCTGTACCAGTAGTATTAAGTCCGGTTTGATCAGAGAGTTTTACAATTAGCTTGAAGTCCGGGTTTACTAAATAAGAATTCTCGAAAGATATATTATCATAAAAAATTTCAACATCGGGGCCTGTATTATCGTTTACTACTGATGAATCAGTGCCGCCAATAATAATATTTTCAGAGGAGCCAACAAAATTAGAAGATTCATCAAATATGAATGATGTTATTTTACCGTTCAAGTTTGTATAAGAGATATCTTTTGGCACTACAAATTCTGTTTCAAACCTCCCGTTTTCAACAGATACTCTTCCGTTAAAAATAATTCCACCTTGATCAGAGATAGTATAGTTTGGCGCTAACTCTTCCAGTGAAATTGTTTTATCTGCGTCGAACACTGTAACAATCCCTTCTCCATTAAATGATGTGTTGACATTATTCTGGGAGTCGTTTATGGAGCCATTTATCTTAACAGTACTTAAAGCAGCAATTTGTACAGTCTGTTCTAATGATTTACCGTTTATCGAATCAATTTGAACAAGTGGTTTCGGTATAGCCAACTTAATTGCAGGATCACCCAATAAATGAAACTTTCTATCATTTGTGGGACTGACTTCTTTAAGTTTTGTTAGGAAAAAAGCTTCTCCTACTGTAATTGCTTCACCAATAGTATTTTCTTCACTTATTAAATTGGAATAGAACTCTTCATTTAACCTTGCATTTGGTTGTGAGTAAACCGGACGGGCTGAAACAAAACCGCCAATTGATCCTGAATTTTCTAGGAACATCATTACTTCGGCCCCACTTTGTACATTTACCAAATCAAACTGTCCGAAATCACATGTAGCTGCAGTTAAAAAGAAATAGTTTCTATTCACAAACTGAGGAATTGTAATGTCCCTAAGGAGAACTCTTTCATGAGCCCATTCTTTGGGACTGCCATGACCAGTATAGTTTAATATTAATGTTCCGTCATTTACAGCGTCAAGAATCGCGTTAGTTACATCAGGCTTTCTTCTGCCTAAGCCTGTAATAACTGTAGGAAATTTAGCAAAATATACTTTATTCACATTGAAATAATCAGGTATGAATCCTCTAAACAAATTCTCAGACTGTGGTGTGTGAAGATTCCCTTCATATCGTCTTGTTGTTAATGCATCATCGGCAACTAATGTAATTTGGTTCTGCCAAGCACCTTTATTTACATTTGATTCGTATTCAATAATTTTATCAATACTTATTCTAGCTGATTCATCATTATAAACCGGGATTCTTGCATAAGTCAAATCAGGTTTTTTATCTTGTGTTACTCTAACAAAAATTTCGTCTGAAGTGAACGAATCAACTTCATGTAAAGATTCAGCACTTTGATATGAAGGCAGAAAATTGAATTCTCCCCCTTCATTATTTAGAAAATCATATTCACTGTCACCGAAAAGCAAAAAGAAAAACGGTTTAGTACTCCAATTTTCAAAAGCGTACTTAACAAAATTCCTCACTGCTATCGGATCATAGACCCCGGCATTAAATTCATTAAAAATCTGGTCAATATAAATTATCTCAACACTATATCTATTTGGAGATTGGCTTTCACGGTAATTTTTTAATCTTTCGGCATGGGTGCTAAAATCACGTGTTGTGACTATTATATATTCAGCACCTCCTGATATTCCTTTTATATTGGTGTTGCTGACTTGTTCAGGCTGTTGAATAGCTTTATAGCGGTTTGTATTTATCCCTATATATTTACTAACTGAATTTTCAGACTCATCTGCTCTAAAAATAAATTGTCCGCCGCTGATAGCAGCGTTTTCAATTTTCTTAACATTTGAAAAATCCGTTATGTCATAAACCTCTATTGAGCTGTTGGAAAAATTAAATAAATTATATTCAATAACAGCATTTGTGTCTTTTGAAAAAAACACAAGCGTGTCATTAACAGCAAATAATTCTCTTTCGTATTTTATCTCTAGATAATCCAAGTAACCGGCGTCTGTACTTGCCGTTGCATTAAAATTAAAATTTACAACACTTCTATCATCTGGTAGCGAACCGTTATAAAGTAGTCGCCTTTTTGTTTCCTCTCCATGTTTGTAAATACTACTTCTCGGCCATGATATACTTGAAGAGAAGAGTGAATTATTATTCTCTGTTATACTTAACAAGATGTTTCTATCAGAGGTGTTTATGAAACTAAAATTATATTCGATTTGGCTCCCATTAATTCTATTTCTCAGAGATGTTACAACTGATACAGTTCTATTATTAGAATTAAATGATTCTCCTAAATACCTTCTTCCAGAATGAACCTTTGTAAGCTGAAATAACTCTTGTTCGTGGAAGGCAAAAGCCTCAGTGTAATCCTGTATATAGCCCGCTGCAGATGAAGAACTATTCTTTACATCCATTCTTTTTCCTTCAACACCCTCAGAGGTTATCCAAAAATAATTATCTTTTGTGTAATCATGTTTATTTCTGGCTACTTCATTCTTGAGGGAGCTATATTCATAAAAATCTGTTCCCCTCCCATAAAAAAGAATATAGTCGTTATTATCAAAGCTTCCATCTGCTTGACCGGAAATATAAATTGCATTTTCCACTAAATTATCGGGAATTTGTGTTTCAACTTCTTCAGGCAGATTGTATCCGCCGTTGTTATATATTTTTATTGTTCTCGGGTCCACACTGCCTGCATCAATTCCAAGACTATTTAACTCATCTCTATTAATTCTATAAATGCCTTCTGATGGAGCTTTAAATCTATACCATGTTCCAGTTGCTAAAACCGAAGGCTCAAAATTAGTTTTCGCAAGACCGATTGATCTAGTACCCCAGTTCTTGGCTGCATCAAAATTTAAGACTGCCTTTTCCAAAAACTTGTCGTTTAAAGTTCCTTTTTGACTTGAAGATGCAAAATCAACTTTGAAAACTATTTTATCATACAACCTAATTTGATTGGTTGATGCGTTAAATTGTATAGGAGCAATTTTTATTGTTTGAATCCCCAGATTTCTGACATTATTATATTCGCCAAAACTAACCAGGATATCCCTACTATAGTCTTTATAGGTCTCGGAAATTTTGTATTCAAAAGAATCTACAGTATCGTCACGTACAGGCGTAGGAATCGGCGATAATCTATTTGTAATTGTTTTGTAACTGCTTGATAAAACTTGGATGGTATTTCCAAATTCTGATGGAACTCCAATATTGACTTTTCTCACTTCAACGTCGGGATCACCAAATTGAAGCTCAACTTCATTAACGCCTTTATATAAAACGATTTTTTTGTAATCAGTGTTATTTATAGTAATAGAGGATTTTTCGGAAATCTTAGGAGTATATTCAATTATAATGGAATTTTGGCCGGAAGTTACAACTTTTATGTCATTTGCAGATAGCAACGGCAGATACAAAAAAAGGAAAATCAATATAGAGATTTTTTTTACCATTCTTATTCCTCAGTACTTTCGATCTAATCTGATAAAAATAATTAAATGATGATTAAATCAATAAAAAATAATGTAAAAAATCTCTATAAAAAAATTCCCCTAAATGATTTTACAAATTTGACAGGTTTATTACACTTTGTCAAGTCAAAATGTATTATTTTTTATAACTATTTTGATTTCAGATATTACCTTATCTGCGCTATTATAAAAAAACGGCAGCACTGAATTTTCATAAAGTATTTCTAAATTACTATTTACTAACACAAGCTTTCTTTTATTTAATCCAATTATATTAAGTGCCTCGTACTTATCAGAAATTTCTTTGCTTTCATCACTTAATATCGGAAATTGAAAATTATGCTTCTTGGCAAAACTATTATGTGATTTTATGCTATCAACACTAATTGCTGCAATCGATATTTGGTTTTCAATAAATGTCTCAAATTCATTATTATAATTGCACAATTGTTTAGTACAAATCAGGCTATCATCTTTCGGGTAAAAGACAAGCAATAGATATTTTCCAACTTTCTCCGATAAAGTAAAATCATTACCATTCTGATCAGGCAATGTAAAATCAAATGCTTTTTTAGCATTACTAAATTCCAAGCAATTCTCTACTCTCTTTTAATGCTTTGATACAAAAGTCAATATGCTCATCAAGTTCAACGCCTAGTTCATCTAAGCCTTTGTAAATATCGTCTCTATTAACTGCACGTGCAAAAGCTTTATCTTTTAATTTTTTCTTTACCGATTTAACCTTTACCTCATCAATTGATTTACTCGGTCTTACATAAGTAACTGCGAGAATGAATCCGGCAAGTTCGTCGCAGGCAAACAAGGTTTTAGCCAGTTTCGATTCTCTTGGCACACCGGTATAATTCGTATGCGACAAAATCGTATTTCTAAATCCTTTATTGAATCCTTTTTCCTTAAGAATTTCACTTCCCTTATACGGATGTAATTCTTCCGAAGGAAACATTTCATAGTCAAAATCGTGAAGCAAAGCAACGTTACCCCAGTAATCAGCATCTTCATTGAATTTGTCAGCATAAGCTTTTACGCAAGCCTCGACAGCAAAAGCATGTTTTAGTAAACTGTCTGTCTTTGTATACTCATTCAAAATTGATAAACAATAATCTCTATTTCTTTCGTTTCCCAATTTCCGACTCCTTCAAATTAGGGTTAAAACTAGGGCACAATTGAGAAATAACGCACTGAAAGCATTTTGGCCTTCTGGCAATACAAACTTGCCTTCCATGTGTAGCAAGCCAATGAGAAGAGTTTACCCAATAGCTTTCAGGTAAAAGCTTCTTTAGTTTCATTTCAATTTTTTCCGGATCTTTTGTATTCACCAACCCAAGTAAATTTGAAAGCCTTTTTACATGAGTATCAACCGCGATAGCAGGAATACCAAATGCATTACCGGCAACAACTGAAGCTGTTTTTCTACCAACTCCGGGCAATTCAACAAGCTTATCAAAATCTTTTGGCACTTTACCGTTGTATTTTTCAATTAATACAGCACAACAGTTTCTAATGCTCTTTGTTTTCTGCCTATAAAACCCGGTAGAAAATATATCTTTTTCCAAATCCTCTGAACCTGCTTCAACGTAATCTTCTGGCTTTTTATACTTTTTAAATAAATCTTTTGTAACAATGTTCACTCTTTCGTCTGTGCATTGGGCAGATAAGATAGTTGAAATCAATAACTCAAAAGCAGAATTGTAATTTAATGCAGGTTTCACGCTAGGATATTCATTGCCAAGCAGATCAAATATTTCTATTGCTTTTTTACTTTTTTGATTCATGATTCATTTGCAAGAATATTAAATAATAAGTTTAAAAAACATAACAAAAAAAAATAATTGATTGCAACCTATAGGGATTTTTTTTGGTACTAACCTATATGGAACATAAAACGAATAGTAATCGTCAAAAAACATAAAACCAACAACAAATGATTCGGGGGGATCATATGAAAAAGCTAAATCTAGTTTTAGTCGCTTTGCTTGTTGTTTTATTAACAACAATGTCTTACGCAAAAAACTCATCTAACAAAAATTCCAAAGAAAGTCTTGATGTTACAAGCATTGTTAAAAATTTGGAATTAGGCACAAAGTCGGATAATTTCGGCCTAAAAGTAAGTTCTGCTTTTGAGCTTGGCAAGTACAATACTTCGAGATCTATCATCAATTTAATGAGAGTTCTTCACGATGATAAAGATGTCGAAGCAAGAATTGCGGCAGCGTTATCGCTAATTAACATCGGAGACGCAAGAGGTGTTTACGCTGTTAAAAGGGCTGCAAAATTTGACGACAGCGAAAGAGTTAGGAAGCTCTGTTCAAAGTTCTATACAGATTTCGTTTTAGCTAATAAGAACTAAAGAAAGATAGAATATTATTCTTTTTCTGGTAAACAGTAGTAGACAGCCGCAGGTTTTCGGGGGATTTCTTGCGGCTGTTTTTTTATGTTAAAAATTTATAAAATATGGTCAAAAAATATATTCTTCATCTTATATCATTGAATTAGAGTAGTTTACTTCATAGGTTTGGATTAAATTTTTACAATATTTAAATAAATGATTAGATACCTAAAATCGTTTTTACTTATTTCTATATTAACTACATTTACTGTTAACGCGCAGAATTTAAAACTTGCTTTGGGTGGCGGCATAAGTACATTTCAATCACCTAATACATTTATAAAAGATGTTGAAGATAACGGTTTTGGGTTTGGAAATGAATTGTTCTTTGGTTTTAAGATAAAGCATACATTCCCTAATTTCCCGGTTAGGATAATAGCTAAGTTAAAATATATTTTCTCAGCCGGCAAAGGCGACAGACAAATTATTAACTCTGAATTTGAAGTTGAAGATGCATCTTTCGAAATAACCAAAGGAATACTTTCAGGAGGCATCGGCGGTGAAGTCTTTTTTTTCGAAGGTCAGTATTCCCCTTTTTTTTCCTTTGATTTACTTTATAACGCAATTGGCGAAACAAGTGCCAATATAAAAAGTCCTTCCGGTACAGGTGATTTTGCATTGCAAAAAAGGGGAAGAAGAGTCGGCGCAGGTTTTGGAATTGGTGTAATAATAAAAGATATAGCCGAAAAAACTGATCTTGAACTATCACTGAACTATAGCTTTCTGAATATGATCGGACAGGACGTAGATGAAGGCAATATAAATGTATTTAATATCGGTGCTTTCTTTTTGTTATAAAAATAGACTGTAAAGATGTTGGTAATTATTCTTCCTTACTTTTCAATTTTTCAATCAGTTTGCTAAATGATTTCTCAAATTTTTCAGCGTTTTGCCATTCTGTAAAATCAGCAATGTTCTCTTTTTTAACGTTTCCAAGCCATGTTTCATTTGAATACTTAGCTGAATAATCAATAATAATAGGGAAAAGAATGTTTTTCTTTTCTCTTTCTTCCATGTTCTGAGCCTTATCAACTTCTGGTTCTATCCATTCACCATCAATTGAATTTTTACTTAAAACAACCAAAAGCTTGCCGCGCAACCTAATTTTCTCATCTATTTCAGGTCTAATTTTCTTTACCACCTCTAAATCCTCTGAAGCATACAAGACATTTACATTTTCACTTCTCAATCTTTGAATTAACTTATTGGTGAAATCTTGATCTTTTTCACTAAAACTTACAAAACAAGGGTGAGGATTAATCTCTTTAGCATAAATTGATTTAAGATATTTGATCTCCTGTCTTGAATATCCGACACCTATTAGAAATCCATAAGGCAAATCATTTACACATGCTTTCAAGGTCAAATGATCAATAGATGAATCGCCATAGTGTTTAATATATTCCAGGTTTGTTGCCAAACTTAGCGTATCACAGTTGAAAATTAATATCTGACTCAAGTAAGCCATCCCAAAATCTGCTCCCTCCAATTTCGTAGAGCTTATTATTACATTTTTTAACTGTATCCCTTTTAAATCTGCCCCGCTTAGATCAGCTTCGTTTACAAAAATTCCACTAAAATTCGACTCTCTTAAAACCGCTTTTGTTAATTTGACCTCACTTAGATCTATTTGTCTGAGATAAGCCTCGTTCAAAGTTGCCCCGCTTAAATCTGCCCCGCTCAAATTTACCTTAAGCAATTTTACATAGCTTAATTTCGCGTTAGTTAAATTCGCCCCACATAATTTCACTTCCCTAAAATCAGCGCCTCTTAAATCAGCTCCACTTAGATCTATAGATTCTAATTCAACATTGCTTAAATCAGCATTCCTTAAATCCGGCAATATGCTTCTATCCTTATCTCTCCACCTATTCCAAGCACCTACACCCTGTTTTAGTATTAACAAATGTTTGGAGTTAGCCATTGACAACCAAAGTTTCTTTGTAATTTAACTAACTTGGTAAATTTCAAAATTCAACATTATGTCTTCTTTTTGAAGCAAGTGTCGCTAAAAATAGAGCATATGCAAAGTTAATATTATAAAAAATCTTATGCTCATTTTATATTATAATCATTTAAAACAAAAAATGCTTGTAATTTATTGTTTTACAAGCATTCAAGTTGTTTTTCTGCTGGGTCTCATCCAAGGGAGGCTTTTTTTGCAAATATGTAAATTGCTTTGACCGAGGTTAAATTTTCTAAGAAAATTTGTGCGAACCCTGACTTCTGTGACAAATTATCTGATTCTTTTATCTTTGAAGTGGGAATGGCGTTTTCAGTCTTTCTTTGAAAATTATCTTTTGATTTATTATTTTTTTTTGACGATCTTCGGGCGTACATAAGAGATTTTAATAAAGCTTATTTTTCATGTTAAGGAATGATGGATGGCAAATCTAAAGTCTGTCCTTCAAATACTTTTCCAACTAATTTACTTAATTCAGCATGATCACTTGCTGCAAGACCAATGTTACTGGTTTCTCTAGCAGCTTTTGTGGAAGCGCGCGAATATGGGAATTTACTTACTATGCCAGCATTTTTGTAATGATCTTTCATCGCTGTAAGAACATCCCATCCGCTATAATTTGATCTTTTTAAGAGGAAGTTGGTAATTCTTTGTGCTGGTGTTCTTATCAAACCTATTCTAAGAAAATCATGGTATACTACTGTTAATAATGATTTAGTGCCCGACATTTGATTAAGTCTCCATTCAATATCACTTGAAGTTGGAGATTGCGTATCTTTGTTTGATAAGTCTTTTACAGGAATTTCCGAATTATCTTTTTTCATTGTAACATTAATACTAATAGTACTAGGAAAGTTCGAAGGAGAATAATTACGAAATTCTTTCGGCATTTTACTTGCTAATGTGCTAGAAGTATTATTCTTAATATCTAAATAATATGGTTTTTCACCGCTCGGATATGATAGTTGAGTTTTCCAATTCAATATTTTCGGATCAGTATTGCCATCAAAATTTTCAACACCATCTCTTATTTTTTCAATTTTATGTTCAAAATTTTCTAATTCATTTGTATTAAAAGTATTACTGATTCCAGCTAAATTCCAATCTGCAGCAGGACCATGATGTCGATGACTTAACAGATGACCCTCAACATATTCTCTTCTGAAGCTATTTAACCATTTCATAAACGGGAATTGCCAAATATTGCCATGCCCTGTAGTTTTAGTACCTTTTGTATTACCGGGGATCTTAGTAAGTGGATCTGCAATAACTGTCTTAGCCTTGGTTCCAAATTTTTGCCATGTAACCTTAGTTGGCTCAAGGTCTTTTTCTTCATCAGTTAATACTGCATCCGGGATAAGTGCTCTTGCGTCATCTAATTTCTTTTTTATATCTGCATCTGGACTCTTAGGTTGCGATTTTACAATATTATCAAATGCTGTAACAATTTTTAGAATCTTGGCTCCAGAATCTTTTCTTGCAGCATCACTCTGAAATGCATTTTTAATTTTTGTTCTTTCACTTGTAGGAGCATTATTTAAATTACTGAAGGCTTTTCCAAACCATTCAAGATCTCTTTCCTGACTTCTAACTACTATCTTAGGCTTTTCTTCGCCTTTTATCAAAATTGAATGAGACTCGCCATTTTTAGTATTAAATTGTTTCTTTAATCCTAGCCACCCAGCTATCTTACCCTTTACGGCTGTGACTCCTCTTTTCAACATATCGAGAAAAGCTTTGCCTGCACTTATGGCTTTATCAATCAGCCAGCCAATTGCGTTATCAACTTTTTCGCGGACCTTCTCAATCATCTCTCCGACTTTTTTACCAACGCCTCCAAGTCCGACTTGATTGGCCAAAAAGCCTATTATCACCGGCATGGATTTACTCATTGCCCCTTCAATAAAATCAGCAGCCTTTTTAACATTACCTTTGGCAATTTCAGCAACGCCTTCAACAAAGGAGTTGACTATGGCCAACATCTCTTTAATGTACCTTATAAATGATTCAATCGCGTTATAGATTGCTATAACACTATTCACGACTGCCATTATACCTGTTGGATCAAGCATGCTTAGCAACTTAGTCACTACCT
>CAJHYN010000189.1_pt1 | contig 10735 bp, 6 predicted proteins | sample 9198641 | NCBI WGS metagenome assembly CAJHYN01 (sample SAMEA7708370, study PRJEB35096) | sediment metagenome | biome: marine neritic benthic zone biome [ENVO:01000025]; feature: sediment [ENVO:00002007]; material: shallow marine sediment [ENVO:03000034] sea grass bed [ENVO_01000059] ... | reverse complement strand
TAAACTGGACCCTATTTTTACCAAAACCCTGTGCATTCAAATTGGAAATAAAAATGCAAAGTAACACGGTTATAAAAATTTTCGATTTCATAGTTTCTTCCTATTCAATCTATTTATAAAAGTTAATTAAATAATTTTTAAGTCAATCTCTCTTCTTTCTTCGTTAACATTTATTATTTTTACATTTACTTTGTCGCCTAATCTAAATCTTCTTTTACTGGACTTTCCAATTATTGAATAATTTTTCTCATCCAGTAAATAATAATCATCATCCATATCTTTTAATCGTACTAAACCTTCAGCTAAGTTTTCACATATTTCGACAAATATTCCGAAATTTGCAATACCAGAAATTATACCATAATATTCAAAACCAATTTTATTTCTCAAAAATTCAATTTGTTTGAGCTTTACTGACAGCCTCTCTGCATTAATTGCATTGCGTTCTCTGTTCGATACGTGATCGCAGATATCCTCTAATTCATTGGTTAATTGCAGATTTTCTTTCTTTTCTATGTAATTAAAAATTAATTTATGCACAATCAGATCGGGAAACCGTCGTATAGGTGACGTAAAGTGAGTGTAAAAATTAAACCCCAAACCATAGTGGCCAATGTTATTTGTTGAATAAACAGCTTTAGCCATTGACCGGATTGCAATTTCATTAATAAGTGCTTCCTCTTCGGTTCCTTGAACTTCTTCCAAAAGTTTTTGAAGAACTCTTGGATTAGTAAAATCTGCCTGATTTTGATAACCCAGAGTTTTTACAAATCCTGAAAATTCTTTTATTTTATCTTTATCCGGAGCATCGTGTACCCTGTAAACAAAAGGATTTTCAATTTCTTTTTTATTTTTGTTTATATGTGCAGCCACTATTTGATTTGCTAAAAGCATAAGTTCTTCAATTAGATTATTACTTTCTTTGATTTTTTTTATGTTAACGCTAACAGGAAGACCATTTTTGTCAAGTTCAAATTTAACTTCAGGGGTAATAAAATTGATGCTTCCTTTTCTAAGTCTTTTTTTCTTAAAAGTTTTAGCAATTGAGTTTAATTTCAGAATCTCGCTTTTATAATCACCTTTGCCGGTTTCAATAATTTCCTGAGCTTCTTCATAAGTGAAACGTCTTTTGCTGTTAATTACTGATTTAACAATGATGTAGTCCACAAGTTTCCCACGGGGGGTAATTTCTACCATAACAGAGTATGTTAACCTGTCTTCGTTTGGAACGAGTGAACAGATATTATTCGATAGCTTTTCAGGCAGCATAGGTACTACTTTTCCTACAAAATAAACGCTGGTGCCTCTATTCAAGGCTTCTTCATATATTGCAGAATTTAAATTAACATAGTGACTAACGTCAGCAATATGAATGCCTATTTTATAATTCCCATTATCTAAAAAATCTATAGAGACGGCATCATCAAAATCTTTGGCATCTTCAGGATCAATCGTAAAAACGATTTTATTCCTTAAGTCCAATCTTCTTTTAAGTTCGGAAGGAGAAATTTTGTCGGATATTTTTTCCGTTTCCTTATTAACTTCTTTTGGGAATGTATAAGAAAGATTAAATTCCCTAGCCAGTGCAGAAATTTCTGCATCATAGCTTCCAGCTTTACCAAGTATTTCTTTGATCTTACCTTCGGGATTTAAAAGATTATTTGTCCATTCAATATCAGATACGACAACTTTATCACCGTTCTTAGCCCCTTTGAGATTCTCCGAAGCAATATAAAAATCTCTGTGCACTTTTGTATCGTCAGGTTCAACAAAATAAAATGACTTTGATTTACTCAACACACCAACAAATTCATCGCGAGCTCTACTTACAATATTAGTGATTTGACCTTCTAAATTTTTGCCTCTCTTGCTTGCAAGTATTATAACTTCTACATTATCACCGTTAAAGGCGGTCGATAAATATTTCTCAGGAATGAATATATCTTTGCCTTTTTTATCTTCTAAAGTTACAAATCCGTAATTGCCATTTTCTACGATTGATAATTTACCTATAAGCGCTGATGCTTTTTTCGTCAGCAGTTTAAATCTTTTACCAGCCTTTTCAAGATATCCCTCCTCTGTTAGTTTGAAAAGAACCTCTTTCAACTTTGCGTATTCGTGTGGTTCAGTAGCATTAAGCTTTTTTGAAAGCTCTTTTGCTTTTATTCGGAGAGAAGGACGTTTTTTGAAGAAGGCTTTAATTTCTTTTTTCATTAAAATTCAATTTTGTATTTAATACCAAATTCTTGGACTTTGTTTTCCGAGCTTGTTGTCGATTGAACAACAGGATCTTTATTTTCCAACTTTATAATCAAATTTTTGTTCACTGAGTATTCTAATCTAAGTGTGGCTTCACGAATATTTTTCAGACTTAATGCTTCCCGGTTACCTTCAATTATATACCTAACATTTGAAACTCTTCCTGCTACTCTGAAATTATACTGACCACCTTTTGTTTGGCTTAATCTAACGTCATTTATAAAATCACCAATAACATTTTTCGCGAAATCAGAAATTACTGGACTTAAAATTGCAGAAGCTGTGCTCTCTATCTTGAAATTATTTGCAGCATTTTGTTTATCTTCTGCACTGAAATTTGTATCATTTCTGAATCTATTCAGTAATACAAAAGTAACGGCATCTGATGCATCGTATTGAGTACTCGGAACTTTATTATCAATGCTTTGGCTTCCAACATAAATCGAAAAAATATCTTCATTTGTCGATAAATTTGTTCCCAAATTATCTAATAAGCTGCTGATTTTTATTTCTATAGCCACATCATCATTTATGGGATCTTCGTAATAGCTTCGATAAGTTCCTACAACATCTATATAGGGATTAATTAGATCGGATTCAAACCGCAAAGAGCCAGTTGCTTCAAATGATTTAAAGAATTCCAAACGTGAACCGTCTAATAGGTCAAATTGACCTTGAGCCCTGGTTACACCTTTTTGTTTTTCGTATTTGATACTTCCGGTAGCATCAACAAATAGCTTCTGGTTAAAAGCTTGAGAGAGGATAAAAACTATCTGAGCCCTATCTTCTATTTCTATGTTTAAATCATAATTAATTAATGAAGCAGCTGTTATTTCTTCTTTCGATTCTTCTTTGGTTTGCTGAATATTTTCTAAAACCAGCCTTTTGAATTTTTCACTTTCTTTATCTATTTGTGTTGAATCAACTAAGTAGACATAAATAAAATCCTGGTCATATTGAATTGTTGCTTCCTGACCAGTAACGTAATTTAAGTTTGTCTTCTTTAACAGAACGGTTCCAGTTAATTTAGATTCGTTATTAGAATAATTAAAATTCAAATTCCCGTCCGATCCAATCAACAAATCACCGTAAAATTTTGGACTTACGGATTGAGACCTCTGTCCAAGAACTGCTAAATCACCATTGACATCAAGATTAACTTCTTTCAATTCAAGGCCTTTAAAGTTGATTTGCCCGCTTCCTGATAAGACGCCGTTGTAATTAGAACCACCGGAATTTGCAAGCAGCAAAGAGTCAACAAGTATGTTGTTATCTTCAAATAAAATCTTTGCTTTTGCAGAATAGTCAAGATTATTATCGTCAAATCTGAAATTTGAATCATCAAGTCTCAATATTCCGTCAACGTTAATGTCGTCAAAATCACCGCTTATTTTTAAGTCCGAAGTTAATATCCCTTTCTGATTAGTGACGTAAGGAATAGTATTCCCTAGCGAAGAAACATCAAAGTTATCCGAGTAAATTTCAATATCTATTTCTTTATTCTTTACCATCCGACTTTGTCTTTTTTGGTAGCTAAGATCATAAGGCACTAGTCCGCTAACAGTGAAAAGGGGAGAAGTAGATTCACTTTTCGAGTTTAATAATTTTATATCAGTATTTATTGTTTGTTCGGCGTAATTCAAATAGCATCGCAAATAACCAAATTCCGAATTTGCTAATTTTATGTCGTTTACGTCAACAACTAAGTTTATTTTAGGCGAAGACAACTGACCAAAGCTTTTTAATGTTAAGTTCAGGTTTGCGTCAAATAATTTATCGTCAAAGTCTAACAAATACTGACCAATAATTTTGCTTGAGACGTTTTGGACAGATAGTTCATAATTGTGAGTGTTATCGTTATAAAATGATCCTTTAAAATTTAGCAATGATTCTTCATTTGTGAGCAAGAAATTATCAATTGTGAATTGATTTTTTGAAACCAACAATTTCCACTTGGTTCCATTTTCCCAAATAATATCTTCGTATTCAAGAGAAACTCTATCAACATTAATTTCTCTGAATCTTTCCTTAATTTCTACATTACCTTCGAGTTCTGCATAAACTTCATCCTCAATATCCGCAGAGAAATTGTAAATGAGTTTATCCTGGTTAAAAGTGAAGTCAGCAAGAATGTTATCAACGTCAATTCCCGAATAAAATCGTTTTCCTGTAACTGATAAAAGGCCGAGCAAATTGTCAAAGGATAATGAATGATTGTCGCGGCTAAAATTAAAATCGGCTTCTAAATCGGAAATATAAAATATGTTCACAGAATCAATAAAAATGAAGTAATCAATAAAAGTGTTTAAAAAAATTGAAAAGTCACTTGAATTATTTTTTACTATTCCTTCACCGCTACCTTCAATATCAAGTTTTTCTGCACCTGTAATTATAGAGATTAATTCAAAGTCTTTGAATTCGTAATTAAAAGAAAACTCGAGATCACTATTGATGATATCAGGCAGAACAGGATCATTAAATTCTACTTCGGTAGTGTCCGTTAAAAGAAAAACTGGATTTAGATCTTTGGCTTTATCAATAAAAATATCGGAAATAGTTTCAGCTTCATAACTAAGCAAATTAATGGCTGTTTCTAAAGAGAATTCTCCTTCAATATTAAAATCAAGGAAATCGGAAATGAGATTAAAACTACGAATCTCATCTTCAAGTATAAGTTTTAATTCAAGCGAAGTATCGTCAATAAATTTGTCGTTATATTCAGAAGAATCGATTTCAACATAAAAATTGCTTTTCATCGAGTCGATTTCAAAATTCTCTCCGGAAATATCAAAAGTAAAATTTAAATTAGAATTATAAGTCGAATCAAATAAAAATGAACCGATGTCCAGTTCTTCAACATTTCCGTAAAATTTGTAGAAAGGATTTTCTTCTTCAGCAAAATCAAGATTGAGAGATAGTTCGGAAGAAGAACCATTAACAATTCCCGCCACTTCCAATTTAATATCCCTGATGTTGCCAATAGATTTGATCTCAATAGTATCAATTGTATAGTTATTAAATTCGGAATCAGTAATTAAAACTTCCAAGTCGGCTTGAAGAGTAGCTGGGTCAATACCTCTTCCTTTGATGAAGCCGCTGGAATTAATTTTTGAATCTATTCCGATTATTTCTTTAACTGTTGCATTCTTTGTGCTAAACTCGAGATCATATTCCATTGGTTCTGTAGCAACATTCATAAACCCTGAACATGCAATTTCACCTAAAGGTAAAGTAGCAGTTAATTCTGTGTTAAATTTTGTCGGCTCTCCCCAGTAGTGAATATATACATCAGTAATAAGCAGATCTTTGTAATTAGGGATATTTAGCGATGGCATCAATTCGGTTACTGTTTTATAATCCGCAATTGATTCTTCTATAAAAACATCGAGATAAAGTTTTTCAGGTGTGTTAAGTTTTTGAAGTTTACCGTATGCATTTATATTAGTTTCGTTATAAGTAACATTTAATTCGTTTATGTTGATATCTCCAAAAATACCGTCGGCAGATAAATAAACAGAAGGAATACCTTTTAGAAAATCAATATCGGTAATAAAAGAACTGAGGTTATCAAAGAAAAAGGAATCCGATTCAAGTTCAAGCTGGAGGGGATAGTCTTTAAAATCTTCTAACTCAATATCTCCGAATAAATTTAAGCTGTCAAGTCTAGCAGATAATTTCACATCCGTTTTGTTTGTTAACAAAACTAATTCCTTTACTTCAGCAAATTTTGGGTTGATATAAAATTCTCCAGCTAGTTTATTCAATGTGAAGTTTTCAACATTTGGGGAGAAGCTGAGCCTATTAATATCAACTTCGAATTCATTTCTTGCTAAATTGGCCAACAAGCTGCAGTCAAGGTAAAGGCTGTCTATAACTATATTTTCAAAATTAATTTGATTTGTAATTTCTTCGTTATTGATGTTATCAAATGTTTTCCTGACAAAGCGAATATTTTTCAACGAAAGCTCGTTTACTTCAATGGTATAAGGAAAAGGCTCCCCGCTTATTTTATTGCTGTCTATCTTTGTTACTTCCGCAGTAGAATCCTCTCTCATAATATTGGAATAATTCCAAGACGAATCTTCATTTTGAATTAATTCTAACGACACATCCTGCAATTCAACGTTTCTAAAATAGATTTTGCCGAGCAATAGTTGGAGAGGGCTTGTTTTAACAACTATTTTTTTTGCATAAAAAGGTGTGTTATTTTTAACTAATGATACTTCTCTTAAAAAGAGTGAAGTGAAAATAGTACCATCAATATTTTCTATGAAAACTGTCCCGTTTAATGTTGAATTTGCTTCTTGAATAACTTTGTCTTTTAAATAATCTCTGAAAGTAGATGTTTGTGAAAAACCAAATATCGCCGCAATCAGCAAGGCGAAAACTCCAAGCGTATATGCAAAGTAGGTAAATAACCTGTGAAGCAGCCCTATTTTAGCTTTTTTTTCTTTCAATTTTTGTATCTGCTGAGTATAATATTGATTATTTGGGTTGTTGATAATTGGGAAACAAATTCTATTCGCTCAACCCTGCCGCCTGCTCCTTCAACTTCTTTCCTGCCAACTATTTTCTCCAACTCCCAGTCGGTACCTTTAACTAAAACATCCGGGATAATTGATTTAATGAGTAAATCCGGTGTATCTTGATCGAATAAAACAACGTAATCTACAGCCCTTAAATTAGACAAAAGAAATGCCCTGTCTATTTCATTTATGATCGGTCTTTTTTCACCTTTAATGCTTTTCACTGATTTATCCGAATTGAGTCCAACAACTAAAACATCACCAAACGATTTTGCTTTATTGAGATAATCAACATGTCCGGAGTGCAGAATATCAAAACATCCGTTAGTAAAAACTACGGTTTTACTTTCTTTTTTAAGATTATTCCTAATGGAAATTATTTCTTCTAAAGAATTTAATTTTATCATTATAACAATTCTTTTTTTACTGTATTGTATAGTTTATCGGAATAAATCGGAACGATACCAACTTCCTCACACACTAAACCACCTGAGTAGTTTGCTAAGTAGGAAGCTTCATAAATATCAGCACCTGCAGAAAGTGCAATGGTTAAAGTTGAGATAACAGTATCACCGGCTCCTGATACGTCTCTTACTTTTCTGGCTTTGGTTGGAATTCTTTTTTCATCTTTGTTCGAATTAAAAATTGCAATACCTTCTTCACCCAGTGTAAGCAACGCATATTTGGGATTCAGTTTTTCAAGCAAAAGATAACCGGCATTTGAGATCGAATCATCGTTAAATATTCTAATTCCGAAAGCGTCTTCTGTTTCTTTCCTGTTTGGCTTAAAAACGGTAACATCTTTATATTCAAAAAAATTGTCGAACTTAGGATCAACAGTGATTATAATATCATTGTTGTTTGCAATTTTAATAATTCCGCTTATTATTTCTTGTGTTAAAACTCCTTTGTTATAATCCTGAAGAATAATACCATCCAAAGAAACTTTATTGTTTTCAACAAAATTTATTATTTTGCTTTCAACAGAATTTGTAATGCCGTTTTTATTTTCTTTATCTACCCTTACAACATGCTGATTATTTGCTATCACTCTTGTTTTAGTTGTAGTTGGCCTCTTTTCATCAACAATTATTCCCGAGTTATCAATGTTTGATTCCTTCATCAAATCCATAAAGATATTGCCGCTATTGTCATCCCCGATAACGCCAACAGGAATAGGGTATCCGCCGAGTGTTGAAATATTTAATGCAACGTTTGCAGCTCCACCAAATCTTGAAAATTCGTTATCAACTTCCACTACAGGAACCGGAGCCTCAGGTGAGATACGCTTAACGTTTCCCCAGAAATAACTGTCGAGCATCATATCTCCGATTACTGCAATTCTTTTACCCTTAATTTCATTCTGAATTTCGCTTAATCTTTTAATACTAATTTTCATTACCTTATTACCTTTGTGAATATTCCGAATTGATTAGTTAAATTTATTCTGAATACACCATTTGATGTTGCAAGCCAGATGTATGTGCCGTCAAAAAGTATATCAAAAATTGATTCCGGCAGTCTTTGATCTCTAATTAATTGAACCTCACCGGACAATGTATTTATTATTGCCAGACCTCTGCCGTATTGTTCCTTAGAGGTTTTTCCGAATTGATACAAGCCTGCCCATATAAATTTACCTGTTCGCTCAAGACAGAAAACACCGTTGCCGGAAAGTCCGGTATTCATTTCATATTTTTTCCATTCGTTTTTTCTATCATATTTGTAAAGTCCGCCAACGTTATAGTCAGGATTATCTTCTGTAACGAATTCATCCAGTCCAATCCAAATGTTATTTTGCTCAACCTCCAGTGATGCTACAGAAACTGTTTCTCCTTGTCCTCTGAAATAATTGAATTTATTATCATAGAAATGAAGCGCATCATAAATATTGTTTGACCTTGATTTGTTGTACTTATGCAATCCAGCTTCAGTGCCAAACCAAACTAAGCTGTCACCATCAACAGAAATTGTTTTGATAATATTGCTCTTTAAGTTTCCGTCAACTGTTAAATCGAAGTCTGAGAAACGTCTTTTCTTAATATCAAACTTTGTTAAATATTTGAATCTGCCAATCCAAACGACATTATCTATTTCATCGTACTCAATAGATCTAATCCAGTTTCCAAGTTGTCCGCCCTTGCCAAATTTTCTTTTGGACCACCTGTTTCTTTTTTTATCAAGAATCAACAAACCATCTGCCGAGCCGGCAAATACAAATTTGTCATTTGCGTCAATACAGTAAAAGAAGTCTAATTGAATATTACTGTTTTGGGTAGAATATTCTGTTTGCTTCCCTGACTTGATGTTGTGTTTTATTATTCCTTTACCTTGTGTTGCAAACCACATATTCTTTCCGTCACTACACAGTTCCGGGACTGCAATATCTTTTAATACATTTTCAATGATAATCTCTGATTGACCGTAACTCTCATTCAATGATAGTAGAAAAGTCGCAATTAACAAATATTTTATTACGAATACTTTAGTCATTATCTTTTTGTGAACATGATTTTATTAAACTTATTAAGATAAAAATTTATTAATCGATAAACATTACAAATACAGTATTGTTTCTGAATTGAAGGTGTGAAGTCAACAAAGAAAAGATTAAGAACCAAAAACTATTTCGAATTGTTTTTCAAAACCTTTTATTAATGATTTAGAAAGAGATCTGTAATTGGTTTTCTCATTTGTTATTGTTTCAATCTCTATAGTTTTATTGTTTAATTCATCGGAAAGGGAAGACAAAATTTGTTCGTCAGAATTAGCTAAATAGTTAGTTAAATTCTTATGATATGTGCCGCACAAAATAGAGCCATGCTGAAGAATTACATTTCCTACTTTTCTTTGTGCACTGCCGATGAGCTTTTTACCGTTAAACTTTACTTCACTCTTTGCTGTTGAAGCAAAACACATAACACCTGAAGGCTGCTTAATCACTTGAGAAAAATCAGGTTGAACATTTTCTAGCTCTACCTGTGAAAGTTTATTATCGTAATCTTTTAATCCCTCAATCAGAGCCGAAGATATTTTTCTATAAATTTCTCTCGCAGATAAACTAGAACTCATTGGCATCACAACTGAATAAGTAATTTCTTCTGCATGAAGAATGGCTCTTCCTCCGGTTGGCCTTTTTACAACATCTATGTTACTTTCTTTAGTTTTTACTAAATCAATATCTTCAAGCTTTTGATTAGCACCAAGAGAAATAGCATAAGGATCCCACTGGTAAAGCCTGAAGAAACAACCGCTGTGTTTGCTTTTTTCAATTAGCGAGAGGTCAAAATCCATATTAAAGCTGCCGGTGTTACTGCCACTTTCTATTAAATGCCATTTCATTTTTTGAGAACGGTTCTTGTACTTTTATTCAAAAATTCGAGAATTAATTTTACGTGCGGATTCGATCCCATTTCGGCTTCTAGTTTCTTTTTTGATTTAGTAAAATTTAAGCCGGAATCATAATATATTTCGTAAGCTTTTTTAATATTGTTGATATCATCAGAAGAAAATCCTCTTCTTTTTAAACCAATATTATTTAGTCCTGCAAATTTCAGAGGCTCGTTTGCAGCAAGCACGAACGGGGGTATATCAACTACAGCTCTGAAACCTCCACCTACCATAGCATGAGAACCTATTTTCCCAAACTGGTGTACCGGTGTCATGCCTCCGATTATTACATAATCACCAATATCAACATGACCACCAATTTGAACACCGTTTGATAAAATGCAGTTATCACCTAAAACACAGTCATGTGCAATGTGTACATAATCCATGAGTAGACAATTTTTGCCGATCTTTGAATAACCCAAATCTTTAGTAGCTTTGTGAAGGGTAACGAATTCTCTTATTTTACAATCATCACCAATGTAAAAGTAGGTTTCTTCACCTTTGTATTTCAAATCTTGATTTGCATTAGAAATTGATGCAGATTGAAATATTTCAAC
>CAJHYN010000299.1_pt1 | contig 10748 bp, 7 predicted proteins | sample 9198641 | NCBI WGS metagenome assembly CAJHYN01 (sample SAMEA7708370, study PRJEB35096) | sediment metagenome | biome: marine neritic benthic zone biome [ENVO:01000025]; feature: sediment [ENVO:00002007]; material: shallow marine sediment [ENVO:03000034] sea grass bed [ENVO_01000059] ... | reverse complement strand
TTAATATTTTCGCTAAATGCTGCAAGTGATCTTGTAGGAATTTTTAATTGAAATGCTCTTTCAGTTGAAGGTGGTGTGTGATGCTGTATCAATGACGGATTCAAATCTTTCAAATCCTTCTTTTCAATTCCCGCACACTTGGCAAGCACATTCAAATCAATTGCATCTTTGATTTCAACTGAAACATAATCAAGCGGTTTTTGATATTTAATATCTTTAAATCCGTACTTTGCCGGGTCGCTCCCGATTAACGTGACGGCAATATACTGCGGAACATAGTTTCTCGTTTCTCTGGGGATGTATCTTCTCAATTTCCAGAAGTCGTCGCTGCCGCTTCTGCGCATTCCTCTTCTTACTCTGCCTTCACCGGAGTTATAAGCTGCCAATGCGAGATACCAATCACCTAAAGAATAATATAAATCCCGCAAATGCCTGGCTGCAGCCCGTGTTGCTAATTCAGGGTCTTTTCTTTCATCAACATAAAAATTTATATCAAGGTCGTAGAGCTTTCCTGTGCCTCTAATAAACTGCCACATCCCTACTGCCCTTGCCCATGAGCGAGCATGCGGATTCAAACCACTCTCGGGCATACTTAAAAATATTAACTGCTGCGGCACACCTTCTTCTTTAAAGATTTTAGCCATCATCGGGAAGTATTTACCTGACCTTTCAAGCCATGTCTGCATATATTCCCTGCCCCTGCCGGTAAAATATTCTATAAATCTCTCAACATACCTGTTTACTTCCAGCGGAAAATCACCAACAACAATTATTTCCCTTTCCAGCTCTTCATCAACAACTTCTTCATCATCTTCCGGAAATTGAACTTCGTTTATATTCCTCGTCATCCATTGCTCCAAAGCTGCGATCGAAACATCTTCAGGCAAGGTGTCAAGGCTTTTAACATATCTTTCGTAATCATCAAAAATGGAATTCTCCAGTTCAAGGTAAGCAAGGTTCCGCTCTATTCCCGGGTAGTAGCTGAGTTTTGATATTGTTGATAAAGCTTCTTCGTATGAGATTAACGCTTCTTTCTCAAATCTTAATCTCTCGTTTTGAAGCGCTTCAAGATAATGCTGCCTTGCTTCTTCCAATAATGAGTTAACTATTGCCGATGTATTTGCAACCTTGAGCGAATCGGGAATTTCGTTCTGGCCGTTTTTTGTTATTTCGATTGTACTGCATGAGGAAAGCAAAATTGATATGAATAAAAAGACAAATAAAGGGGCATTTTTTTGCACAAGAACTCCTAATTAATCTTGTTGAAAAATAAGGCTTTATCGGGTATCCATCAAGTTAAATTTTATTGTATCCCGATAAGTATTTGTTTAATAATAAATTATGTTTATTGAGAATTAACAACATTTTTGTTTTTACAAAAAGATCAATTTAATATTTTTTTTTTATTATCGATTAATTTTTTAGGGTATTTAGGGAGGGATAGATAAACGGTCGCCAAGATTGAGAAATTTGTTCATATGTCAAGCCTGACAATTAATCATACGTTCATTTATCGAATATTCTATCATTAGTTTCATTTCAAAGACCCTATAACAGCCATTTAACCGTGTGTAAAAGTTGGGTTAATTATGATCGTATCACAGTTTTTTGATGTGTAGAAGGGTGATTCTATTTTGAGAAAATAATCTCTTACAAATATTTTTCAACCAATTCTAAGCAATTGCTATCTTCAAAAAATAGATTATGAAATTCTGTTGGTCCCATCGTCTTATTATAACTATTTCTTTTTGCTGCGGTAAAAAACCTATATTCAATTTTTTCAACTTCTTCACTATTCAATCCCTTTGTCGTAGCATAAATTTTTTGATCAAGTGTTATTACTTCTTCTATTCCAAGGTTTTTTAAGTTATTATCATCAAATGAGAAACCTAGTATAAATATTCTTTTTTTACCTTTAATAATTTCTTGAAACTTTTTAGCACTTTCATAATTTTCAATAATTTTTATATTGTCAAGAAGTTCTACTAATAGAGGAAAACTAACGTCATGTCCATATTCTAATTCACAATCTTGTTTTACATTTCCGAACGGATATAATGGTCCTAACTTGCCATATACATGATGGATTTTGATATGCTTAAGCTGTTCTGCTATTTCTTTTTCATAATTATTATTATAAATTCTTTTAATTCTATCAAGTAAATAATATTCTAACGATCTCTCATAATTAAATGTTATAAATTCAACCCTGTTATTTGATAATTCTTTATAAGAATCCGGTTCATAGGACTCCGGCATCATAATAATAATTAAGTGCGAATACCAGTCTGATTCTATTTCTTTGGAGCGTTCATCAAAATTACTGTCCTTTTCTTCATTAAGTAAATTTAGAATTATTGCACTTTTCCCGAGTTTTTTATATTCAGTATTATACTTTAAGAAATCATCAATTGTAAATTTTCGAGGAGTCCCTTCATATTGTTTAATGAATTTTTCAACCCGTTCTTCTTCTTCATAATGATCATAACCAAGCTCATGTTTATTCATAGTTTTGTGAATCGGTATATAACTATCTCGAAATTCTCCTATTATTTTCATTCTTAAATCTTGAGCACTTGGAAATCCATATGCCATACTTGCTCCTGCTCCAAGAATAAATAATGTATCCTCTTTTATCATTGTAAACTCATCTTTTGAAAAATTCTACACAGCTTAAAATAATTAAATAACACTAGATATAAAACCATTTTTACATCCGTTTAATCGTCTTTTAAACATTGATTAAAAGCTGCCAAAAGTTTATTAAATCCTTCCATAAAATTGGATTGAAGATGACACGTTAAATGGCTAAATGTCAAACTGAGCAAGGTCGTAGTTGACAATAGACTTATAAACGGTTCTAACTTACTCTATGTGACAACTTAGTCATTTCCTATATCACAAACCCGTCCATTTGCGGTACCCCTGGCACTTCGTTTGGGGTACTCCGGATGATCCGTTCTTGCATGCATTAATGCACCATTATCCATACCCCAAACGAAGTAAAACTGTTACCCTGAACGAACCCTTACTCCTACCCCAAATGCCCGGCTACCGCAACCGCAAATGCTCATGTTTATGGATACACCTCGACAATCCGGCTTGGCATAAGGTATGATAGCCTATAACGGAATAATGCAATGCTTTTTCCTTTTTTATATTAAAGTAACAAATTAAAGATTATTGTGATATTTTTAAATAATTTTATACTAATCAAAATTTGGTGATGTAGTAAAATGAAAATTGAGATTGAAAAAAATGTACTCGATAATTACTGCAAAAAAAACGGTATTAAAAAGATTTCATTATATGGTTCTTATTTGAAGAATACTTATAATAAAGAGAGTGATGTTGATTTGTTAGTCGAATTTGAAGATGATACTGAATACGGCTTGCTTGATGTGGCAAGGATTGAACGTGAATTAACAAATATGATCGGGAAAAAAGTTGACCTCCGAACCCCTGAAGAATTAAGTAAGTATTTCAGAGAAAATATAATTAAAGAAGCAGAAGTTAAATATGAAAGCTGAAGACCGGATCAGAATTCAGCACATGATTGATGCTGCCGAAGAAGCACTAACTTTTATTCATAATATTGAATTCAAAGAATTTTCAAAAAACAGACTGATAATTCTTGCCGTTATAAAAGATATTGAAATTTTGGGTGAAGCTGCTTCTAAAATTACAGATGAAACAAAAAACACAATAACTCAAATTCCCTGGCGTGACATTATAGGAATGAGAAATAGGTTAATATACGGTTATTTTGATGTTAATATAAAACTAGTCTGGAACACTGTAAAAAATAATCTTCCTCCTCTTTTGCAAATTCTAAAGGATTATCTTAAGAAGCTTTAATTACATTATACCAACATAAAAAATACTAATAGAACTCAGACCCTTTAATATCGACGCGGATTAATCATAATTAATCATGACAATCATAAAAATCCGTGTTCCATTAAAACACACTTCGACAAGCTCAGTGTGACAATTCTACAACGGAATATTACAATGTTTTTTCTTAGGGTTTGAGTCCACTTTTGTTTTCAGCAATTGAAAAGCATTCACCAGTTTTAATCTTGTTTCATGCGGCAGTATAACTGCATCAACATAACCGCGCTCTGCTGCAATATAAGGATTGGCGAATTTTTCAATATACTCGGAAAGCCTTTTGTTAAGCTGTTCTTCTGGATTTTCAGCAGAAGCAATATCCTTTTTGAAAATTATTTCTACTGCACCTTTTGGACCCATCACTGCAATTTCAGCGGAAGGCCACGCAAAGTTAAAATCACCACGTATGTGTTTTGAGTTCATCACATCGTAAGCACCGCCGTATGCTTTGCGGGTAATTACGGTAACTTTGGGCACAGTTGCTTCACAGAATGCAAACAAGAGTTTTGAGCCATGCCTGATTATCCCATTCCATTCCTGCTCCGTGCCAGGCATAAATCCCGGTACATCTTCCAGCACAAGCAAAGGAATATTAAAAGCATCACAGAAGCGGATAAACCGTGCGCCTTTAGTTGCGGAGTTTATATCCAGCACACCAGCCAAAACAGAAGGCTGGTTAGCAATTATACCCACACTCACCCCTCCTATTCGTGCAAAGCCTACAATCAAATTCTGTGCATAATTTTCGTGTACTTCCAAAAATTCGTCATCTATAATCAGTTTAATTATCTCGTGCATGTCGTACGGCTTATTCGGGTTGTCCGGCACAATGTTATCGAGCGCATCAACCCTTAAGTCCTGCTCAAAATCAAAATTCTTTTCCGGTGCCCGGTCTTTCCAGTTCAACGGTATGTGTGACATCAATTTTCGGATATTTTCGAGCACTTCAATTTCGCTTTCAAAAGTAAAATGAGCCACCCCGCTTTTAGATGCGTGTGTTTCAGCCCCACCCAAATCTTCAAATGATACTTCTTCGTGCGTAACGGTTTTAACAACATTGGGCCCGGTAACAAACATGTGCGAAGTATTTTTCACCATGAAAATAAAATCCGTTATTGCCGGTGAATAAACTGCACCTCCAGCACAAGGACCAAGTATCGCGGAGATTTGCGGCACTACTCCGGAAGCTAATGTATTGCGCAAAAATATATCAGCATATCCGCCAAGGCTAACAACGCCTTCCTGAATTCTTGCTCCCCCACTGTCATTCAGCCCTATAACCGGGATCCCCATTTTCATTGCCATATCCATTATCTTGCATACCTTTTCCGCGTGCGCTTCCGAAAGTGATCCGCCGAATACTGTAAAATCCTGGCTGAACAGAGCAACCGGACGGTTGTCAATCCGAGCAAATCCGGTGATGACTCCGTCACCTAAAATTTTCTGCTTATCCAATTCAAAGTCGCTGCTGCGGTGTTTTACAAGCATATCCATTTCGTCAAAGCTGCCTTCGTCAACTAAAAGGCTAATTCTTTCTCTTGCTGTCAACTTCCCTTTTTTATGCTGACTCTCTATCTTATTTTTACCCCCGCCTAACTTAGCTTCTTCGCGAAGGTCTAATAATTTTTGAAATTTTTCTTTCATATCGTCAAATTATGTAGTTATAAAATTTAAGTGAGCTCTTGATTACTACTTTTTCAAACATAGATAAAAGGTAAGATTAATTGATAATTACGAATATATCTAAAAGAGAAATGAATTCAAACAATGCTAAATAAAGGATGTCCTAATTTCATTGAACTGGAAAAATTTATAATTGTCAATCTGAATTCATCTCAGAATCTTCAAGCAAAGATTCCAGATCAGGTCCGGAATGACAAACTCTTTGAAATTAGGACACTATACTAAATCAACAATAGAATTATACTTTAGCCACCTAAGGTAGCAACCATTACTGCTTTAATTGTGTGAAGCCTGTTTTCTGCTTCGTCAAAAACAATTGAATGAGCAGATTCAAAAACTTCTTCAGTTACTTCCATCTCTGGAACTCCGAACTTCTGGTAAATCTCTTCACCAACTGTTGTTTCCCTATTATGGAAGGCTGGTAAGCAGTGCATGAATTTAACATTGGGATTTCCGGTATTCTTAATCATTTCCATATTAATTTGATAAGGTTTCATCTTATTGATTCTCTGTTCCCAAACCTCAGGAGCTTCACCCATTGAAACCCAAACATCTGTGTATAAGAAATCACATCCTTTTACGCCTTTAACAGGATCGTCAGTTAATTCAATAGTAGCACCGGTTTCTTTTGCTATTTCGTTACATTGTTTTACTAATTCATCTGTTGGCCACAACTCTTTCGGAGCAACCGCTCTGAACTTCATTCCCATTTTAGCAGCACCAACCATAAGTGAATTACCCATGTTATTTCTTGCGTCACCCAAATATGCAAATGTAACTTCGTTTAATGGTTTATCTGTATGCTCCTGCATTGTTAAAAAATCTGCAAGAACTTGAGTTGGGTGATATTCATTTGTTAGACCATTCCATACCGGCACACCTGAATGAGCTCCTAGTTCTTCAGCTATTTCCTGCTCAAAGCCTCTGTACTCTATTCCATCATACATTCTGCCAAGCCCTCTTGCAGTGTCTTTCATTGATTCCTTTTTACCCATCTGCGAACCTGAAGGTCCTATAAACGTAACACCTGCACCCTGATCCAATGCAGCAACTTCAAATGCACATCTTGTTCTTGTAGAGTCTTTAGCAAATAACAATACAATATTCTTTCCAATTAATCTTTTTCTTTCTGTGCCTGCATATTTAGCAGTCTTTAATTCTTTTGAAAGATCCAATAAAAATTGAATTTCTTTTGGTGTAAAATCCAATAGTTTCAAAAAATTTCTGTTTCTAAGGTTAAAAGCCATTTTGCACCTATTTAATTTCTCAATAACTTATTAACTATTTTACTATTCTTGTACCGCAATTTTCATTTTGCAATTCGGAAGCATTAGTAATCACTGAAACAGCTCCGCAATTTTCAACAAACGAAATTGCAGCCTTAATTTTCGGACCCATACTGCCCGAACCAAATTGTCCTTCATCGTAATATCTATTTGCGTCTTCAACTGAAATTGTATCCAGAGCCCTTTGCTCTGGAGTATTAAAGTTGACGTAAGCCTTTGGAACATCAGTAACAATATATAACACATCTGCTCCTATCTCTTTAGCCAATAATGCGGATGCTAAGTCTTTATCAATTACAGCCTCGATTGCTTCGAGATAATTATTATCTTCATGCCTGTAAATCGGTATTCCTCCTCCGCCGACAGCAATTACGATGTGACCTCTTTCAGCTAGTTCTTTAACGATCGCGTAGTTCATTACTGCCTTAGGCTGAGGGGATGCAACTACTCTTCTCCACCCCCTTTTGCGGGCATCTTCTGTAAACACCCATTTATTTGATTTTGCAAGCAAGTCTGCTTCTTCTTTCAAATAAAAAGGGCCAATAGGTTTTGTAGGATTTTCAAATGCAGGATCTTTAACATCAACCAAAACCTGTGTAACAAGTGTAACACAGTTTTTGTCAACTTTGTGATCATTTAATGCATTTCTCATTTGCCTTTCAATCATGTAGCCGATCTCACCTTGAGAATCGGCCACACAAATATCAATCGGCATTTTCGGTAATTTATATTTTTCATGTCCGGCTTCATTTTTTAACAATAGGTTTCCAACTTGCGGACCATTACCATGAGTTATAACAACATTGTAGTCGTTTTTGATAAGCTCCAATACTTTTACACAAGTATCATAAGCATTCTTTTCCTGCTCGTCTATAGTACCCTGTTCATTACCTCTTAAAAGAGCATTGCCACCAAATGCAACTACAGCTGTTTTTTTCATATGATGCCTTTTTCTTTCAATACTGTTTCAACTGTAATACCACCAATTTCCTGTAATTCATACATTACTCTTGTATTTGGTTTGTTGATGTTTAAGATTCTGCCAAGGTCAATCGGGGTACCAATAACAACTGAATCACATTCAGTTTTATTAATTGTTTCTTCAAGGTCTTTCATTTGTTGTTCGCCGTAACCCATTGCAGGCAAAAGAACACCTATTTCAGGATATTTTTCAAAGGTCTCAGTAATTGAAGCAACTGTGTATGGTCTTGGGTCAACTAAATCAATAGCGCCTAATTTTTGAGCTGCTACCGTACCAGCACCATATTGCATCTCACCGTGAGTTAATGTAGGACCGTCTTCAACAACTAGCACTTTTTTATCTCTAATAACTTCTGGTTTATCAACTGTTAACGGGGAAGCAGCTTCGATAACTGTTGCCGTTGGATTAACTTCTTTAATGTTTTCTAATACTTCTATAATATCATCAGCGTCTGCAGAATCAATTTTATTAACGATTGCAACGTCAGCTAATCTTAATGAAGTATTGCCAGGGTAATAAACTAATTCATGACCTGGTCTGTGCGGATCAACAACAGTGAATGTTACGTCAGGTTTATAGAAAGCCATATCATTGTTACCACCGTCCCATAAAATAACATCAGCTTCTTTTTCAGCTTCTCTTAAGATTGCTTCATAGTCAACGCCAGCGTAAATAATACCGCCTAAAGCTATGTGTGGTTCGTATTCTTCGATTTCTTCAATAGTACAGTCGTGTGTCTTTAGATCTTCTAATGTGGCAAATCTTTGAACTTTTTGTTTTACTAAATCACCGTAAGGCATTGGGTGACGGATAGCTACAACCTTTTTACCAGCGTCTCTCAAAGTTTTCACAATTTTTCTTGATGTTTGAGATTTACCACAGCCCGTTCTAACAGCTAATACTGCGACAACAGGTTTTGTAGATTTGATCATTGTTTCTTCGCCGCCTAATAACCTGAAAGAAACACCGGCGGCATTAACGATAGAAGCTTTTGTCATTACATAATCAAAAGGAACATCCGAATATGAGAAAACTACTTCATGAACATTAAATTCATTTATAAGTTTTTCTAATTCAGCTTCTTCATAAATTTTTATTCCATTCGGATAAAGTTTTCCAGCTAATTCAGCAGGATATTCTCTTCCATCAATATTTGGAATTTGTGTTGCGGTAAATGCAACCACATTATAATCTTCGTTATCTCTAAAAAATACATTGAAGTTGTGGAAATCGCGCCCGGCAGCGCCCATGATTAATACATTCTTTTTAGACATATTTTTCTCCTAATTATTATTCAACTGTTACGCTTTTTGCTAAGTTTCTCGGCTGGTCTACATCCAGGCCTTTCTTTACAGCAACGTGATATGCCAGTAACTGTAAAGGTATTACTGTTATAATCGGCAACAACATTGGTGTTGTTTCCGGTATTTTAATTGTATAGTCGACAAGATTGTCAAGCTTATCATCAGAGTTGCTAACAATAGCAATAATCTTACCGTTACGTGCTTTAACTTCTTCTATGTTACTTACTACTTTTTCATAAATTGCGTCTTGCGGAGCGATAAAAACAGCAGGCATATTTTCATCAATCAAAGCTATAGGACCATGCTTCATTTCGGCTGCAGGATAACCTTCTGCGTGAATATATGAAATCTCTTTTAATTTTAGAGCACCTTCCAATGCTACCGGGAAGTTGTATCCCCTGCCCAGGTAAAGGAAGTTTTTTGCATCTTTAAACTCTTCAGCTATTTCTTCAATCTGGCCATTCAGTTTTAGTATCTCTTCAATTTTAGAAGGTATTTCTTTCATCGCTTTAATAATTTCATTACCGTCTGCGTTACTCATATTGCGCATTCTTGCAATAAGTAAAGTGATCTGAGCTAAAACAATCAGCTGAGCAGTAAAAGCCTTTGTTGAAGCTACACCAATCTCAGGACCGGCATGAATATAAACCCCTGCATCAGTTGCTCTCGCGATTGAGCTACCAACAACATTGCAAACACCTAAAACTAAGGGTCCTCTTCTTTTAGATTCTTTTAATGCTGCTAAAGTATCTGCCGTCTCGCCGCTCTGAGAAATAAATATTATGGTATCTTCAGGATCGATCAATGGGTTTCTGTATCTAAACTCAGAGGCATATTCAACTTCAACCGGGATTCCGCAATACTGCTCTATCATATATTCACCAACTAAAGCAGCATGCCAGGAAGTACCGCAAGCAGAAATGATTATTCTTTTTGAATCGGCTAGGCGTTGCTCAAATCCCTGAAGTCCGCCTAACTTTGTTGTGCCTTCGTCGATCAGCAAACGTCCGCGCATAGAGTTTTTTAGCGACTCAGGCTGTTCCATAATTTCTTTTAACATAAAATGGGCATAACCGCTTTTACTTATTTCATCGAGTTCAACGGTTATTTCTTCTATCTCTTTTTGAATTGCTTCATCTTCAATTGTTTTTACACAATACGAATCTTTTCTAATTTCCGCTATTTCGCCATCTTCAAGAAAGATGCATTTAGATGTGTGTTCAATAAGGGCATTAACATCTGAAGCAACAAAGTTTTCATTGTTACCTAAGCCTATTACCAAAGGAGAACCGTTTTTAGCAACTACAATTTTATCCGGCTCATTTTCATAAATAACAAGGAGTCCGTAAGTACCATTGATTTCGTTTAAAGCGTATCGAACCGCATCAAACAACCCCATGTCTCTTTTTATAAAACTATCTATAAGATGCACTAAAGTTTCAGTATCCGTTTCAGTTATAAATTTGTATCCTTCCTCTATCAGTTTCTTTTTAATTACCTGGTAGTTCTCAATAATTCCGTTGTGTATTAAATAAAGAGATTTACTTTCGTTAAAGTGCGGATGTGCGTTTATATCGTTTGGTTCACCATGAGTAGCCC
>CAJHYN010000316.1_pt1 | contig 10939 bp, 9 predicted proteins | sample 9198641 | NCBI WGS metagenome assembly CAJHYN01 (sample SAMEA7708370, study PRJEB35096) | sediment metagenome | biome: marine neritic benthic zone biome [ENVO:01000025]; feature: sediment [ENVO:00002007]; material: shallow marine sediment [ENVO:03000034] sea grass bed [ENVO_01000059] ... | reverse complement strand
GATTTTTAGAAGAAGAAAAAAAAACTTACCGGCTTGGACTGAAATATCCGATGATAGTTAAACCGGCTCTTGAAGATGCAAGTGTCGGAATAGAAAATGATTCAGTAGTTTCTAACCATAAGGATCTTAAGAAAAGAATTGAGTACATCTTAAATGACTTTAAAGAACCTGTATTAGTTGAAGAATATATCGAGGGGCGTGAATTAAACGTTGCTGTTTTAGGGGATAAGAACCCTAAATCATTACCTATAAGTGAGATTGATTTTTCCAAAATGCCTAAGCATCTTTATAACATCGTGAGTTACCAGGCTAAGTGGGACCCGCTGCACGAATCTTACCATAAAACAATTCCCCGCTGCCCGGCAAAGCTACCGAAAAAGGTTGAAGAAAAAGCAAAAGAAATTGCATTAAAAGCCTTTAAAATTATTGGCTGTAGAGATTACGCAAGAGTTGATATGAGGCTTTCAAAAGATAATGAGCTTTTTATACTTGAAGTTAATCCAAACCCGGATTTAACTGAAGATGCCGGATTTATGCGCTCTGCAAGACATGCAGGTTATACCTATAAAAAAGCCTTGAAAACCATCGTTGAATTGGCAATGAAACGAAAACAGAATTAACCAGACGATAATTGAAAATGGAAAAAAGCAATAAATATTTCGAAGCTAATAAAAAAATGTGGAACGATAGAACCGGAATTCACGTAAAATCAGAATTTTATAACGTTGAGGGATTCAAAGAAGGTAAAACTTCTCTCAAATTCATTGAACTTGAAGAACTCGGTGACGTAAATGGAAAATCTATCTTACATTTACAGTGCCATTTCGGGCAAGATAGTTTGTCACTTGCAAGAATGGGGGCTAAAGTTACAGGGATTGATCTTTCCGAAAAAGCGATTGAAGAAGCTCAAAAGCTAAATGACAAGCTAAGCTTGAATGTCGAATTTATTTGCTGTAATGTATACGATATCGAAAAACACCTAAATGAAAAATTTGATATAGTTTACACTTCCTATGGAGTGATCGGCTGGCTGCCGGATTTATCGAGGTGGGCTGAATTAATTTCTAAATACCTCAAGACAGGCGGCTTGTTTTATATGGTAGAGTTCCATCCTTACATTTGGGCTTTTGACGATGATTTTGAATATTTCAAATATTCTTATTTTCATACCGGCGAAACAATTGAAGATTACGTAGAAGGAACTTATACAGACGGAGATACACACTTAAGTGGAACAGATTATTGCTGGAATCATGATTTGGCTTACGTTTTCACATGTTTAATGGATAACGGATTACAAATAAAATCTTTCAAAGAATTCCCGTTTTCCGTTTATAATATTTTCCCGGATATGGAAGAAATTGGCAAAGATAAATTTGTGATGAAAAAGTTTGGTGATAAAATTCCTTATTTGTATTCTGTGAAAGCTAAGAAGGCTGACAACTAAATTGTATTACAAATACTATCCGGTGTGTCTCTGTAATAAACATAGGTTGGAAAATCCAGTTTTACGATTTTAAATTTTCTTTCTACTCTATAATAAAAATCTGAATCTTCACTGTAATTTAAATCTTTATAGCCACCAATTTTTTCGGCAACTTCTCTTTTATAGAAGAATGTTCCACCTACTTTGCATTCGTCCAAATGAATTTTTTTGGAGATATCTTTTTTGTCTTTTACATATTTGCTGCCGATAATTACCAAGCCACCATGAACAAAATCTACTTCGGGATTACTTTCCATAAATTCGAATCTTAATTTTAGGTGATCCTTTTTATACTCATCATCGCTGCTTAGGTAAGTTATGTATTTTCCGCACGATGCTTTTATTCCCACATTCAAGCTTAAAGATACAAATCTATTCGTATGTTTTAGATATCTAATATTCTCGTGTTTATTTAAATATGCACTTACAACATCGAATGTTTCGTCGTTACTTCCGTCATCAACAATAATCAATTCCCAGATATCAAAGCTTTGATTTAATACCGAATCAACAGCTCTTTTTAATAATCTAGCCCTATTGTAAGTCGGCAAAATAATTGAAACAGTAGGATTGAAGCTTTTGTATAATTGCAACTAACTCTCATGTTTAATTTTCTTAGTTATGCCAAATATAAAAATTTCATATATTAGAAGTTTGTAATTGTACAAATAATTAAAATCAAATGGGATACAGAGACCAGAAAAAATACTTTGAAGCATTAGGAAGGTATGAAAGAAAAATGGACTCAAAGGAATATGAAGATTACAGTATGTTGAAAAAAAGGCACAAAATGGAAGAAGATCTCGATAAGTTGTCCCTTGCAAGGCTCAAAGGCTATTACGAAAAATATCATATAAACAGGGAGCGAAAAAACTACGACCATTTTTTCAAAAAACCTGGAAGTTAAAAATCAATTCTAATTTTTTAATGAGGAACTAATGGATTCAACCTTACTGCGAAGAATAATTGGCGCAGCCGTATTTTTCATAACTTTATTCGTTTATTTGCTAACCGTTCAATCAAACGTATCTTTTTGGGATTGCGGTGAATTTATTGCATCTGCATTTTTGCTTCAAGTTCCTCACCCTCCGGGAACACCTTTATGGCTAATGGTCGGGAAGTTTTTTTCTATGTTACCAATCGGAGAGAACATAGCATTCCGTGTAAATATGATGTCCGTTCTCTCAAGTGCATTTACTGTTTTATTTCTTTATTTGGTTGTGGTTAAGTTAATAGAAAACTATAACAAGAAAGAATACAACAACAAATTTGATGAATTCGCTACTTACATTTCAGCTGCAATCGGGGCGTTGTCTCTTGCTTTTGCTAACACCTTCTGGTTTAACGCAATTGAAGCCGAAGTTTATGCATTTGCCAACTTTTTTATAGCAATTATAACATGGTTGATTCTTGTTTGGAATGAAAAAGCCGATGAACCCGACAATGAAAAATATCTAATCCTAATTGCTTATTTGATTGGACTTTCTACTGGTGTACACTTAATGGCAGTGCTTTGCAGTGTTTCAATCGTAATGATTATTATGTTCAGAAAATTTATTGATGATGACGAGACATTACTAAAAACGAGCTACATATTTTTAGGACATGTTGCAGTAATATTCTTAATTGGTGCGGCACTATGGTCCACACAAACTCATAATTCCCCATTGGGATCAGAGGTGTCATCTGCATTCGACCAAAGAACTATAATTATTTTTGCTGTTACTTCTGTTATTTTTCTAGCAATATTCTGGAAGAGAATATATAACAAAAACTCTTTTTACTTCCCTATAGTACTAGGTGGTATTATTCTCCTTACTGCTTACCCAGGATTATTAAAGATTCCTAATTTAATTTATCTTATAAGTGGTGATAACGCAGTTTACGGGATCGTTACTTTGCTGGCTTTAATAGGTATAATTGGCTATTTAGTTTATTGGACTCAAAAAGAAAACAAACCAACGCTAAACCTTGCAAGTAAATGTTTTCTGTTTGCGGTTATAGGTTTTACAACCTACACAATGATCCCGATTAGGTCCAGTCAAGATACACCGATTAATCTGAACAGCCCTAAAACTTTTTCTTCTATGGTAAGTTATCTTGACCGTGAGCAATACGGCAGGGCTCCAATGTTTCAGAGAAGATATTCGCAAGAACCGCATCAAACAATAGTCTACAATAATTACGACAGTGATTTGGATTTCCTCGTAAACTATCAAATGCATCATATGTTTAACAGGTATTTGTTGTGGAATTATGTCGGTAGAGAATCTACTGTGCAGGATTCAGGCATCGACTTTTGGGAACTGCTCGGTATACCATTTTTTATCGGGATTTTCGGGGTATTCTATCAATTCAAACGCGACTGGAAAATGGGGGCTGTATTCCTGGCTATGTTTGTTTTCCTCGGCTGGCTTATGGCATATTACCAGAATCAGCAACAGCCACAACCAAGAGAGCGAGATTATTTTTATGTTGGCGCTTTTTTCGTTTTTTCTATTTGGATAGGGTTTGGAATTCGCGGAATAATTGATATTCTCAAAGAAAAATTTGCGGAACAGAAATTGCTAAACCCGGTCATTGCTTTGGTGTTAGTTGCAGGATTTATAACTGTGCCGGCAAATATGCTGCTCAGAAATTACTGGGAAAACGACAGGTCAGAAAATTATTTACCCTGGGATTATTCCTATAATCTGCTTCAAAGTGTAGCGCCCAATGCAATAATATTTACTAATGGTGACAACGATACTTTCCCGCTTTGGTATTTGCAGGATGTTGAAGGAGTAAGAAGAGATGTAAGAGTTGCAAATTTAAGCTTATTAAATACACCATGGTATATTTACCAGCTAAAGGATACTGAACCACACGGCACAGCAAAAATTAAAATGAGCTTATCTGATGTCGAAATTGAAAACATCTCTCCGGTAAGATGGGAAACAACAAAGATTACATTACCAGTGCCTGATACTTTATTAGAGCAATATAACATAACGAATTCTGCTGTGCTAGAAAACAAAGCAATAAGCTGGAATATGCCTCCGGGAGCACAATTTGGCACTATCAGTGCTGCGCGTGTACAGGATTTAGTGGCGCTAGATATCGTTAGAGAAAATGCATGGATAAGGCCCGTTTATTTCTCTGTTACAACATCCGAAAGTAGTCAACTCGGTTTAAACGACTATTTACAAATGGAGGGGTTAGCATTTAGAGTTGTTCCGAAGAAGAATCCAAGTCCTTATTTTGTAAACGCTGGAATTATGGGTAAACAAATTTTCGAAGAACCGGCTTACGATGATTATAGTGAAAATTATAAGCCCGGTTTCAAATTTAGAGGGATTAACGACCCTACTTTGTTTTTAGATGACAACCATAAAAGGCTTTCAAGAAATTACAGAAACGCATTTATTAGATATGCCTTGCATAACTTGTATATTGATAGAGACAACGATAAAGCGATAAAAGCACTTGACGCAATGGAAGAAAAAATTCCCCGTGATTTGATTCCGCTGGATTACAGATTATTACATGATGTAGCTCAAATGTACTATCAAGCAGGAGCAATGGAACAATATGCCTCAGTTTCAGAAGACGTGGAGAAAGCAGCATTAAGAGAAATTGAAAGAAATCCAGCAAACTTAAGTGGTAGAAACAGCCCTTACATAATTCTTTTGGAACTTTATGAAAATTCACAACAATATGGAAAAGCTTTAGACATACTTTTGAGAATTCAGCAGCTTGTTCCAAACGATCCGTCAGTGCAGCAACGGATTGCTCTAATAAAGCAAATGATGGGTGCCGATACTAATGAAATTAGTGACGGTACAATAGATATTGAACAATAATTATAAGGCACTAAATTCAGTGCCTTCTTTTTTTAATAATCACTTTTAAAATTGAAGATACTTCTATTTACACTCTCCGGAATTGGTGACGCTTTAATGTTTACGCCCGCACTGCAGAAACTCAAAGAAGAATTTCCAAATTCTCAAATTGACTGCTTGGTAATGTTTAAAGGTGCTGCCGATTTATACGAGAGATTGCCTCAGGTTCATAAAATCTACTACTTCGACTTTATAAAAAAAAGCAGATTAGAAGCACTAAAATTTGTACTCAGTCTTAGGCATAATTATGATGTATCAATTAATGTGTACCCTTCTAACAGAAAGGAATACAACCTTATTTCAACTTTAATTGGAGCAAAAAAAAGGGTCGGTATAAATTATAAAAGAAAGAATTTTGTTAATCTCGGTTGGCTTAACAATGTTACAATACAAGAAAATGATGAATTACATAACGTTGAAGAAAACATAAAATTAGTTGAGAAGCTAACAGGCAAAGTAATCGATAATATTCCACAAATGACTTTTCCCTTAACCGAAGAAGATGTGAGTTATGCTGAAAAGTATTTAACTAATATCAGAATTTCCGAAAAAGACTTAGTGATTGGATTCCACCCGGGCTGCTCAATACTAAAAAATCATATTCGAAGAAGATGGGAACCGGAAAAATTCGCAGAACTTGGGAAAAAATTAATCGAAAATAATAGGGCTAAAATTTTTCTTTTTGGCGGACCAGAAGAAGACAAATTAAAAGAAAATATCAATCTGCAAATATCAAATGAGAATTCATTTGTTATAAAAACTGCAAATCTTCCCCAATCAACTGCAATAATGAAAAGATGCGATTTGTTTATAACTAATGACTCAAGTTTAATGCACGTTGCTTCTGCTTTGTCTTTAAATGTTATTGCGATTATCGGGCCTACAAATACTAATTATATTCACCCTTGGAAAACAAAGCACAAAATCGCTTCTCTTAGTTTGGATTGTTCGCCTTGTTTTTTCTATTCACCAAAACCACTGATATGCACGAGAGATGATATACGATTTAAATGCATAAAAGAGCTTACAGTCGATATGGTTTACGAAGCAGCTATTAAGTTTATTGAAAAAAACTAGCTTTTCAATCTATCTACTATATATTCTGCGCAATCGACAATGTTTTCAAAATATTCTATCATACCGGATCTTCTTTTTTCGAAAGCAATACGGTCTTCCATTTCATTATATAAATTCTTCCAAATTCTTCCGTAAATAGCTGCCGGTTTATGATCCATCATTGATTTATTAAAATATTCCCATACTAAAGCAAGTTCTACCAACGTACCGGTTCCTCCGGGCAAAATTACGTATGCATCCCCTTTTGAGAGCAACTTCTCTAATCTTTCAAATAAAGTATGTGCAGCATAATTTTCTGAAAGATAAGCACTTGGTGTTGCATTGTAAATATCAAGTGTTATTCCAAACGCTTCAACCCCTTCTTCATTTGCCCCTTTTGAAACAGCGTCCATAATTCCCATATATCCACCTGAGCAAACATTGAATCCGTTTTCACCAAAATATTTCCCTAAAAGATATGCGTCTTCATATTCTTTATCACCAGGTTGAGGTACAGAGCTTCCGAATATTGTAACAGTTTTGTTTCCCAAAGTCATTCTCCAATAAATTGTGTAAGTACTTTTCTTTGTCTTGCTCTAACGTCAAAATCAATTAAAATTATTTGCTGCCATGTCCCCAGCAGTAACTTTTCCCCAACAAAAGGAACTGTAATAGACCCGCCTTGTAATGAAGCCCTAACATGCGAATGCCCGTTACCGTCGTGCCAGGTTTCATTATGATGGTAGGTTTGGTTTGAAGGAATTATTTTTTCAAAAAATTTTGGGTAATCCTTTATCAAACCCGGCTCATATTCAATTGTAGTAATTCCTGCTGTGGACCCCGGCACAAATACCAGTACATTTCCCTCCGAAAAACCAACCGATCTTAATTGTTCATTTACATTGTCCGTGATATCTATTAATTCGCTGTTGCCTTCAGTGTAAACGGAAAAATTTGTTGTTTTTATTTTCATTAGTATCTCTTTTTTGATTGGCGAAGTTACAGAAACATAACCGTAATTTCAAAATGTCTAGTTTAAAACTAGATTAACATTTTTCTAATTCGCAAACGGTTTTTTGATCTAAGAGCAAATAAGATACTTTATCAATATTAAATTAATATTAAAATAGTGCAAATATTTAGCACTGTTTTTTCTATATGTTCTAATGAAAGCATGAAAATGAAGAAAATTAAATAATATCCTAAATATAGGTACTTATACTGTATTGACTTTTAAATAAAAAATACTTTAAATTATATTTGGATTTAGACATCCTAATATTAAATGACTATAGAAATATTTAATTTTTATTTATTAGATATTCTAATTGATAATATATTTCACTAATTATAACTAATAATTTAATTGTATATAAATTGACTCAAAGTCGAAAAGTATCTAACGGCAACAACGTAACTGTAACTTTAAATGATTCGATAATATAGCTTTCTTGCTTTACTTTAACTTAATAATTTTTGAAGAGAACTTTTGATCTAACTGTTCAATTTGAGCAACCAATATTTAATAATATTTCTACTTTATTTGATTATCTAATTGCTTCTACGATAATGCAAAATCATGTAGAATTTTAACAAAAAGGAGTTAGAGATGATTCATATTTTATTAAATAATGGAAACAAAATATTTGAAAAATTTTTCATTTTTTTAATTCTCATAATTTCGATCTCATCATCAATTTATTCCCAAAAAGAAAATCTTAAATCACCTTTCTTATCCATTCACACAGGAGGATTTCTATCGTACCTAGATAATTTCGATAAAACTTATGATTCACAACTAGGATTTGTTTATGGCTTAGGAGCTGGATTACCTGTGTCAACAAGATCATATATTTACGGAAAAGCAACTTTATTTTCCAAAACCGGAACTCCAATAATTAGAACATATTATTTCGATTCCGGTGAACTTGTTTCGATGACTGAAAAAAGGGAAGGTATAGCTGAATATGATCAGTGGATAATTAATGCTGGTTTTCTATACAATTTCTTTTTAAATCCTGATTGGATTTTGGGAATAAATGCTGGTATTACATATTCAATTATTTCTGAAAAACAAAAAAACAAATCTGGAGAGAGACTTTCATCAATAGAGGCCAATGGAGTAATAGGTTTTTTTACAGGAGGGATTATTGAAAAAAATTTTGATAAAAGCCCTTTCTCAATATTTTTTGAATTTCAATTAAATTTTTCAAGAAACGACGTTTTAGAATATGTTGGAAACTATGGCGGAATAAATTCGAATCTAGGGATAAGATATTATTTTAAGGAACGAAGAGTTGAATAAAATCTCACCTAGCTTGCTAAAATATATATCCAAAACTCTTGGATTATAATAATCCTAAACTACATGGAGGAAATATGAAAAAATTGTTTTTAATTGGCATCATTGTAGCAATTAACTTATTCGTCACTAGAATTAACTCTCAACAAAATTTTGCTGTACCAATAACATTTAGTGTAACAGAAGCAGGTGTTAATCGATTTATTGCTACACAGTGGAGTGACATAACTACAAGTTGGTCGGGAAGTTACCAAGGATTAAATTACTCCCTTGAATTGAGTAGACCAACTATCTCCCTCTCCGAAAACTCTATTAAAATTATATTGCAACTTAGTTGCGTATCATCCGTTTATAACGGTGATTTTCCAATTGAACCTACTCTAACGATACCTTCAACGACTATAAGCGCAAACGATATTATTGCTGAGTATCAGAATCTTCGACAACAAATCGATGCAATAATTCAATTTACAGATAGCAGATTAAAAGATGTCGTAGAAGACGTTCTTGAACCAATAGATTGGATAATATATAAGGGAAAAATACTTACTATTAATACACAAAGAATAACAGACGTTGCTGATATAAAATGGGTTGGTTTACCTACATTAAGTTTTGGAGTTTCAAGTAATGAAATTAATATAACGGTTACACCTACAATACAAGCAACACCTCCATCATATACCTTTCAATCTCGAAAGACTGGCTGCTCCAGTTTTGGAATAAGAGTCTTATCTAATAATAAGACTTTGATTGATGCAGTAAAATCAAACAAAGTTTGGAATGTGCTTGGTCAGGAGATAAATTTGACTCTAGTTACATCTCTCCCAACAAGTATTACTTGGGACGTAAGTTTACAAAAATATGTTGCGGAGATTTATTTCCAGGCGAGTTACTGTCTTGCTTCTCAAAACGTTTTTACAAAATTAAAACTCAAAAGAAATAACATGGAAACTCTTTGGGCAATAGAACTTTCTTTCCCAAGCGGTAGTCAGAGCTCATGGGCAGGAACGAACTTTTCGGCAATAAGAGGTGAATAAGAAATATGGATATCATTTTTTGATACTATCAAGCATTGAGGAGATAAGATTGTCTCAAACGAAAAAAGTCTTCACGAAAGTTCATTATACTTTAAAAAATATTTAACATTATAGAATAAAACAATTTTATAAGGAGATTATTTATGCATAAGTATATTTTTATGTTATTATTTATAATTTCTTCTGCTTCATTTTCACAAGATGTCAAATTAAAATTTACTGAATCCTCTATGGACAACTTAGTAGATTCATTCCTTCACTCAAAATTCTTTTCATACGGAACATTTGATGACGGAGGTTTTGTTAGTTATTATAGTATTAAACCGAAAGCTGTTAATTTTGATATTAAACCGAATAACACGTTTAATTGCACATTCACTGCTGATGCTATAGCAAATTTTAATTTAGGAATTTTTGATTTTAATCATGTAGAGCATAACCAAACTATTGCTTTTGAAGGTAATATTACTTTAGAAACAATTAGCGGGGGTTATAAAATTAAATTCAATCCCACTACCTTAACACTTGCAGGTAGCTGGCTTTTCAACGTCTTAGATAATTTTACTACAGGTCTAATTAATAAATTGCCTGAAATCAGTACTACCGTTAATAGCCCTTTACTTGTAGGAATCGTTGGAGAGTATTTTACATCATCAACTCCGGTTATGAATAGTTCAGAAAATGAAATTATCTTAAGCTTAACATTAAAAGAGCCTTTTACTGGTGGTGAAGTAAGCAGTAATACAACACTAATTCCTGGGACATATAATATAACAAAAGATGTTACAATAAATAGTGGAGTGACATTAACAATTGTATCTGGAACAGAACTTAAATTTGCCCTAGGTAAAAAACTAATAGCAAACGGAACTCTAAATGCTACGAATGCAACATTTACAAGTAGTTCAGGTACATGGGGAGGAATTAAATTTAACGGTGGTGGAAGCAGCAGTAGTAGTTTAAATGGTTGTACAATAATAAATGCCGGGACGGGAATAGAAATTTATAATAATGCTGAACCTCTCATCAAGAATTGCAGCATATACAATTGCAGTGTGGGAATCTATTGTAATAATACTAATGAGCCGGTGATTAGTAATACTCTAATTGCAAATTGTATTGGCCCGGCTTTATCAAGTTATTCTAGTGATCCAATATTAAATACAATAGGATT
>CAJHYN010000148.1_pt1 | contig 10967 bp, 6 predicted proteins | sample 9198641 | NCBI WGS metagenome assembly CAJHYN01 (sample SAMEA7708370, study PRJEB35096) | sediment metagenome | biome: marine neritic benthic zone biome [ENVO:01000025]; feature: sediment [ENVO:00002007]; material: shallow marine sediment [ENVO:03000034] sea grass bed [ENVO_01000059] ... | reverse complement strand
TGATATACCTGAAGACCAAGATCAGCATATTGCAGGAATTAAATTGAAAACTATGGGTTATAAAATAGACAAGCTTACAAAAGAACAAGAAAAGTATATGACTGATTACAGTGCAGGAACATAAAGTCAAATTAAAAAAAAGTAACTAAAGCCCGGTTAATTCCCGGGCTTTTTTATGCTTCATCAAAATAAATTGTAAAGGTGGAGCCTTCACCAAGATTGCTGCTGACTTCTATTTCACCTTTGTTCAGTTCTACAAAACTTTTCACCAATGCCAGCCCCACACCTGTTCCGTCATAAGGTCTTGTATAACCAGAAAATTCTTGAGTAAATGGCTGGAATAAATATTCCACGTAATCGTTCGACATACCTCTTCCGGTGTCTTTAATGCTGATTTTAATTTTTCCTTTAGTTTTATCTAAAGTAATTTTTATTTCACCTTCGGAAGTATACTTAAATGCATTGTCAATTATATTGTCGAATATTTGTGTTAAGGAATATTCATCACCTACTATTTTCAAATCTTCTCCGACATTCGAAATTAATTTATAATCTATGTCTTTTTCATCTGCAAACGAACTAAAGTTTTTAAAGACTTCATCAATAATATTATATAAATTTATCACCTTATAGTTCGATTCATAACTTGTAGTGTATACCTGTGCTATATTCAATATCAAGTCAACTGTTCTGTATAATCGTTTGCTGTTATTTTCAATTGACTGAAAAATCTGTTTGAATTCAGGGCTGAATTCGCCTTCTAACTCACTTTTAATTAATTCGGAATAACCTTGTATTGCAACTAAAGGCGATCTTATTTCATGAGATATTCTTGATAAAAATTCTTCTTTAAGCTTTTTAGCTCTTTCAGCTTGGATCAAAGCGAGCTTTAACTCGTCTTCAGCTTCTTTTAGCTTAGTAATATCTCTGCCGTACACCTGGCCGAATTGATATTTGGGAACCCCGTTTACTAAAAATTCGTAGGCTTTATGATTTATCTCCATATAGAAGCGTTGAGTTTCATCACTGTTAACTAATAGCCCCAGGTTAAAAGAAGACAAATTTTTAATAATCTTTTCAACATATTCGCCCAATAACATAGTCTTCCCGAAAGCATCTTGTGCCGCTTCATTAGCTACAATAATTTTGCCTGTAACATCAAATCTTAGAATAGGATCAGGCGAAAGCTCGTAAAAGAGGGCCATAACTTCTGCCTGCTGAAGTCTTATATTTTCTTTTTCCTCTAAAAATCTTTGTTTTAGCGGAATAATTACAAACCTGTAATAGACGAAAGATACAAATAGGGTAACGATCAAAAAAATAAATGAAAATACAATGGGATTGCTGAAACTAAAAAAAGCTTCTGGCGAAACCGTTTGTAATGACTTGAATGTTGTGTCCAAAGACACACTTGCAGTGTCTTGAAATATTAAGAGAAATATAAACATTTAATCCGCCAGGATATGAGTAAGTATTATTATTAATATAAGGCAATTTATATAATAGTACTTATACTATAATATAAATTAAAATGCTTTTTATGATATAACTCATCGAATCAAAAATAAAGTTAAAAATATAATTAGTAAAAATGAAGTAAGTAATTAGGGCACAAAAAAGAATTATGCATACCGGATAGATTAAATCTTGAATAAGTTAAATGTTGATTTTAATAAGATTCCTCGGGCTATCTGCATTAAATATTGAAAAATATAAACCTATCAATATTTGAAAAAATGTAGTTAAATAGAAATATGCTACTGCATTGCTTAATCCAAAAAAGAGATTGGTAAATTTTAGTATATTGGTAAGTATATAGAACATTAATACAATAATAAATATATTAACAGCCTTTTCTTCAACATTGGTTTTTACAAACATTATAAAAAAATCAAAAAAAATTAATATTAGTATTAATATTATTCCACCATTATATAAATCAACTGGAAAATTAATAAACTGAGAAGCAATGATTAAAATCAGAACGGCTGCAATGATTTCATATCTTTTCATTATTATTTCTTTACTCTGTAAAGAAATAAGCATCAAATAACTGTACAACAAATAGATTGAGATATGTATATTGTAATCTAATAAACTCGTACTTATAGCCGAAACAGTATCCGCAATTGCAAGTATTAAAAAAAAATAAAAAAATTTATTTCTGTACTGTCTAATAGCTGGAAAAATCCAGAGAAACGCAATAAAAATATATACTGCACGAGCAATTTCAGTAAATTTCATTTTTATACGACAACAATTTTATATTAATGACTTTAATATATATTATTTTATCAAAAAGAAGAATTGGAATTATTAAATTCCAATTCTTGAAATAATATTTTTTTACGAATTAGTACTCTCTCAATCAAATGGTGGGTGAGAAAGTCCCATTTCTAACATAGCAACCTTTTCGCCGAACTTTTCATTCCCACTTTTAATAGTCATTACGTTTGCTCTGTTTTCAAAATATAGATGTTTACTGCCCGTAGTTTCAATTAATGCCAAAACTCTTTCTTTACTAAATACGTTTAGTACTTCATCGTCATCAATTATTCCGGCATTATTTACATCTATCAATCCATGAATTGAGGCTAACTGATATCTATGATTAGTTAGCACCCTTCTGTAGTCATCTGTTATAACTACTTCATCATTTTTGATAGTAAACATCATATAATTTTCGCACTTATGCAAAATTGGAATTAATTCTGCAACATCAAATTCAATCGAGTTAAGTGCAGGACCGTACAACTTATCACCGTCTTCCTGGGTGTAAATTTTACCAATTAAACCATACTTACCTGCTGAAAAGATGACTACAAATGAAAGAATTGACAATAAGATTACTTTTGCTAATGCGGATTTTAACATTTCTGCCTCCATGCTTTTTATTTTAGGGTTGTTTAATAAATCGGTGCGATCATTTAAAGTTAGTGCAAAGAGACTTAGATATCAAGATTTTTTTATTGAAAAACACATATTTTATATGGAGGGTCTTAAATTAGTTTAAAATCTCCCATTAATTTTGCATCCGCATTCCGGACATGCATCTTTAATCAGATTGTTTTCTATAATTGAATGCCAATTTCGTTTGATTAATTCGGTTTTGCAATTAGGACAATATGTAGTTTGGCCCTCTTCGTTATATACATTACCTACATAACAATAATTGATTCCTTCATTGATAGCTATTTGCCTGGCAGTTAACAATGTCTTTGCCGGGGTTCTTGTTTTATTAAGCATTTTAAAGTCCGGATGGAAAGCAGTGAAGTGGAGAGGTATGTTTTCGCCCAAGTGAGAAACAATCCAATTACACATTTTTTTTATTTCTTCTTCGGAGTCATTCTCACCTGGAATCAAAAGAGTAGTAATCTCAAACCAAATATCAGTTTCATTTTTCAACCATTGGAGAGTATCCAAAACATCGTTCAAGTGAGAGAAAGTAATTTTGTGATAAAACTGTTCTGAGAATGCTTTCAAATCTACATTTGCAGCATCAATATATTTGTAAACTTCTTTACGGGCTTTTTTATCAATATATCCGGCAGTAACTATTACTGAATTTATATTTTCTTCTTTAGCCAACTTAGAAATGTCAATTACATACTCACCAAAAATTGTTGGATCATTATATGTGAAAGCAATTGACGGAGAGTTATATTTCTTAGTCAAATTAATTACTTCTTCGGGTGAAGCATACATTGAATTTGTATTATCAAGCTTAGCTTTACTAATAGACCAATTCTGACAAAACTTGCACCCAAGGTTGCAGCCTGCAGTACCAAAACTCAAAATACTGCTGCCTGGAAAGAAATGATTTAAAGGTTTTTTTTCAATAGGATCAATCGCAAAGCCTGTGGGCCTGCCGTAGCCAATGGAATAAAGTTTATTGTCAATATTTTGTCTTATGAAACAAAAACCGGCTTGTCCGTTACCAATAGTACAATAGCGAGGGCATAGTGTACAAAGAATTTTTCCATTATCCGCGGATTCCCACCACTTAGCGGGTTTATAATGTTTTTCTTCAGCCAAAGTCGAGCTTGTCATATTGTATCTCCGCTTTGTCCATTGTCACCCATTTCTTAATCATAATCTTAATTCTTCTCTTAATCTTTTTTTGAGTATAAGTAAGATCATGACTAAGAATATATCAATTCATAGTAGATTAGTTGATGTTTTTATTCAACAACTGAAAATTGCATCCAATTTTTTCTGCTTGTATCCGTAATTGGTGCACCGGCGGTATAAATTAAAACATCGTCTTTCTTAACTAAATTATTTTCCAATAATATATCATTTGCTTTCCTAATTGCAACATCAGCATTTAGAAATTCATCAACAAAGAAAGGAATAACGCCATAGTATAAATTGAGACTATTAAGTGTCTCAAACTTATCTGCTATAGCAATTATTTTTTGATCAGGTCTGTATTTTGAAATAATCCGAGCTTTTCTGCCATAGTGGGTAAAGATAACTATTAAACTGGCATCAATCTGTTTTGCTACGCTGCATACTGCTGATCCTGCTGCGTCAAACAAATTATCAACTAAGTCTTCGGGGATTTTATATTCTATACTAGAGTTATAACTTGGATGCGCTTCAGTATTTAATAAAATTTTGTTCATTGTTTTTACTGCTTCTACCGGGTAACTGCCTATTGATGTTTCTGCGCTTAACATTACGACATCTGTCCCGTCCCATACTGCGTTAGCAACATCAGATGCTTCAGCTCTAGTGGGTACAGGGTTGTTTACCATTGACTCAAGCATTTGTGTAGCTGTGATTACAAGTTTGCCCAGTGACCGTGCTTTCCTAATTAATTTTTTTTGGATTAATGGAACTTCTTGCGGATCCATTTCTACCCCGAGGTCCCCGCGTGCAACCATTACTCCATCAGCTATGTTTATAATATCGTCAAGATTTTTTACAGCTTCTGGTTTTTCAATCTTTGCAATTATCGGAATCTTCTTGCCTTTCTCGGTAAGTATATTTCTTAACTCGACTATATCTTTGGGGTTGCGTACAAAGGATAATGCTATAAAATCAACTCGATGTTTAATTGCAAATTCGATATCGGCTTTGTCTTTTTCTGTTAATGAAGGTGTTGAGAGTTTCATACCGGGAAGATTCATGCCTTTTTTGGGCTTCAAATATCCGCCTTCAATAACATCACATAATAAAGATTTCTCTTTTATTTCTTTTACTTTTAATTCTATCAAACCGTCATCAATTAATATTTTATCACCTATTGACGCATCTTTTGTAAGTAATTTGTAGGAAGTAGAAATTTTGTCGGCATTACCAATAATATCATCGACTGAAATTTCTATCTGACTTCCCTGTGATATTAACATTTTATCTTTCTCAAGTTCACCAATTCTTATTTTAGGACCTTGAAGATCAATCAAAATGGCAATTGGAAGTGATTTCTTTGTACAGAGTTCATCAATTCTTTTAAAAAGTGTTTCAAAATACTCATAGCTGCCATGCGAAAAGTTAAGTCTAAAAGCATCAGCTCCTGCGTCAACAAGTTTCTCTAATTGATTTAAAGAGTCAGTTGCAGGTCCAAGTGTTGTCAAAATTTTTGTCTTAGCAATTTGGTCTAAAGTCATTCCTATCATTTCTTTTTCCTTGAAGATGAGGTTTTCGTTTTAACCTCGGGTTTATTTTCTGGTTTTGGTTTAATTCTCGTTCTGAGTTCTTTCAATTTTCTTTCAACTTCGTAGTAGATTGTGTTTGTTTCAAACTTGCCGGTTTTCATTAATGTGCCGGCTTTATATCCTGTTAAAATTTCCAAAGCCCCATCAACATTTGAGACCGAATAAATATGGAAATTCTTTTCTCCAACTGCTTTTATAATTTCTTCTTTCAACATTAAATCACTTACATTTTGTTGAGGAATAATTACACCCTGTTTGCCTGTTAATCCCCGTGAATTGCAAATATCAAAGAAACCTTCAATTTTTTCGTTTACTCCGCCGATAGGTTGAATGTCACCTTTTTGATTAACTGAGCCTGTAATAGCAAGTGATTGTTTGATGGGTATTTCTGAAATACAGGAAAGCAATGCACAGATTTCAGTAACAGAAGCACTGTCGCCGTCAATCTTTCCGTAGCCCTGTTCAAAAACCAAACTTGCCGAAAAAGAGAGTGGAACTTTCCTGCCGAACTTTTCACGGAAATATCCGCCAATGATTAATACTCCTTTATTGTGTGAACTACCGCTTAACCCGGCTTCTCTTTCAACGTTTATAATATTACCATTACCTAATCCAACTGATGCTGTAATGCGTGATGGTTTCCCGAACGAATGATTATTTGTTCCGTAAACTGCAAGTCCGTTTATTTGCCCGATACGTTCGTTGTCTGTATCTATCATGATATTTCCTTCGTGAATCATTTCAGACATTTTTGATTCGTACATTGAATGTCTTTCACGTGACGCTTCATATGCTTTATTTACGTGAAATGCTTTTACGATTTTTGCTCCGTCGTCTTTTGCCCAGAAACTTGATTCGCGGGCAAGGTCGGCAATGTATGCAAAACGTGTTGTTAACTTTTCTTTTCTCCCGGCATAGCGGGCACCGTATTCAGCAATTTTCGCTAAGGCTGTATTATCGAAATCGAGCAGGTTTTCGTTATCAATTAATTTTTTAATTACCTTCGCATATTCAGTCAAAGCGTTTTCAGTATTTTTCATTTCGTAATCAAAGTCTGCTTTCACTTTGAATATCTTATTGAAATCATCTTCCATATCCGATAAGATTGAATAAATACGGTTGTTGCCGATCAAGATAATTTTAGTATCTATTTCAATAGGTTCCGGCTTTAAAACACTTGGTGAGTATTGATAAAAATTCGGATTGTCCTGAATTTCGATTTTTCCGTAAAGCAGGATTCTTTTAAGTGCACGCCAAACACCAGGCTCAGTAAAAGTATCCATGGCATTTAAAACCAGGTAACCGCCGTTTGCCCTTAGAAGCGAACCTGCTTTAATTCTTGAAAAATCGGCAAACCAGCTACCGGATGCATCTCTGTATTTTTCTATAGTACCAAATAGATTTGTGTACGAAGGCGATGTCTCGATTATCACCGGGCATTCTTTCAATTCTGAGTTATCTAAAATTATATTTACCTCATAATCCTGCAAGTAATCAATTATGTATCCTTCTTCGTTTTTTTCCTGTGTAGGCTTAATTCCTTTGAAAACTTCAAGTTCTTCCATTATGTTATTTTTAACCGTCTCTAAATAAGACGGGATTTTTGCATAGTTGAAATTTTCCACTATTTCATCAATAGTTTCATTTATTAATTCTCTTACTGAATCCCTTTCAAGAGTTACCATTTTTTCTTGAAATTCTTTGCCCAGCTTTAAAGCCTTCTTTGCAATTGACTGTAATTCAGTTTGGTATTTTGTGTATTTCTTTGTAATTGTTTCAGCCTGCTTTTTCGTTAGTTTATTTGATTGAACAAACTCACCCAGTTGCGAAATCATTACAGGTTGATTTTCAATTATTGGCAGAACTTCAGGACGAGGCATTTCGCCCATTTTAATTTGTCCGAGAGCAAAGCCGTCTTTTTTTAGCTTGTCTTCAAACTTGGACATTATTTCTTTCTGCTTTTCGCCAAATTCATTCTGCAGCTTTTCTTTTTTTACTTTTACAGGTTTAGACTCTAAGACTTGGGGGATGTTTTCCTGGAGGAATTTGAGAGAACTTTCCAATTCATCCTTGAATTTACGTGCTTGTCCGCCGGGAAATAATAGTAAAATAGGGCGATCGGGATCCTTAAAGTTATTTACGTATGCATAATCATTTACAGTTGGGCATTCCGGACTGATAGTCTCAAGCATCTTTTTTACAGTTGTGAATTTACCTGTTCCCGATAATCCTGTTATAAAAATGTTGTAACCCTGGCTTCTCAAATCAACACCAAGCCGTAATGCTTTGATAGCTCTTTCCTGTCCTACAATTCCCTGCATAGGTTTAATTTTAGTTGTTGATTCTGCAAACATTTTAGGGTCGCAGGTCCACCTTAATTCTTGAGGGGATAATTCTTTGAATTTCAGTTTTCTCTTTAAAGGCATGATAATCCCAAATTTTTATTCTAATATGAAATAAAGAATAATATATAAATGTTCTATAAAAATGTCATTATTATTTCATTAACTAAATCAAATCCATAAATAATGGTTTTGTTATAAATATTTTAGGTCTTATTTTGCGTCGCTACATCTTTCGGGATGAGGGCAAAGGTTCGTCTATTTTAAAAATGGGATTCAAATTGGGTGAATTTGTATTAAACAGATTTAATAAACTAAACACTATTGTTAACCTTCGAAAAAAAATTTCTAATAGCGAAAATAATCTATTTATATCACCTTTCAAAGGATCAGCAAAATCTCTTTTTATTAAAGAGTTATTCAAAAAGAAAAAAAATATTATTCTACCGCAATTAAAAATTCAGGATATAAAAGAAACAATCGTTGAACTTAATATACTTGGTTTGAACGAAAATATTATATCCGTCGATAAATTTGAAAATGATATAATTCAGGAAACGCTTACAAATATTTCCGACAAAGAAAATTTTATTCTCGTTGCACCGTATGATATTTTTAAGATTCCCCTTCCTTCAAAAGATAACATCATAAAAAACACTACCCGTTTGGAAGTTGGAACGGAATTTAATTACGACGACTTAATAGAATACCTCCACTTAATTAATTACAGGCAGGATAAATACGTTGATACAGCCGGTGATTTTGCAGTAAGAGGATCGATAATTGATGTGTGGTCGTATAGTGAAAGAGTGCCGTGCAGACTTGAGTTTGACGGTGACTTTATTGAATCAATTCGTTATTTCGATTCCGAGAGCCAGCGTTCTGCTGCTAAAATAAATTGCGTGACAATTGCTTCTCCGGTCAGTAACGAAGCTCAGGAATACAACTCAAACATTTTTGATTACTTGAATGACCCTGTGATTATTGCTTCCGAATATGAATTAAAAAATCTATACAAAGAAAAAGAAACAAAAGAAAAGACAGAATTAGAAATTGACGATTATGACGAAGAGTTAAAAAAAGAGTTGTTTGAAGGGGAGGAAGAATTAAAAGGAAGAGAGAAAAAAGAAAAGGAAGAGAGTGAAGCTAATGGTATTAAATCGTTTGACAAATTAATAAACAAAGATGCAAAGTGGATAATTGAGCAGGAAATAAGCGAAGGTGACCACCGCTTTGAGTTGGAGTTTTCAGAACATACTCAAATTAACTCCAATTTTGAGATGCTTTTCAATATGCTGAAAGATTATTCTTCAAAGGATTACACAGTAATTGTTACCTCGGAGAATGATCTGCAAAGTAGTAGGCTTATTGATTTACTTTCATCCTATAATGATGAACTAAAGGAATTAATTGATACAGGGAAAATAAAATTTGAAGTGCTTGCAATTAAAAGCGGTTTCATTTCAAAAAGAGAAAAGCTGTTTGTTTTAACTGATTACCAGATATTTAATAAACCTTACCGCGCGTTTTTGTCATCAAAAAAGAAGCATAAAAAATCACGAGTGAAAGACTTTGCCTCCATTAAAAGGGGCGATTACGTTGTTCACGAGAATTTCGGTATCGGGCAGTACTCCGGTTTGGAAACAATTAAAATTGGACAGGTGCAGCAGGAGAGTATAAAAATACTTTATGCAGAAGGCGGAGTGGTTTATGTTAATTTGAATTATCTCTCACTCGTAAAAAAATATTCCTCGCAGGAAAAAGGCACTCCGAGGTTATCGGTTCTTGGCAGCAACGAGTGGAAATCAACAAAGAAAAAAGTTAAAGCGAAAATTAAAGATGCCGCAAACCAGCTGATAAAACTTTACGCAAAAAGAAAAGCTGCAAAAGGATTTCCATACAGCGAAGACTCAATCTGGCAGAAGGAACTTGAGGCATCATTCTTTTATGAAGATACAGCTGATCAGGCTAAAGTAACTGAAGAAGTTAAGAGTGATATGCAGTCGGAAAACCCAATGGATAGGCTTGTCTGTGGTGATGTTGGGTTTGGCAAAACTGAAATTGCTGTTAGGGCTGCGTTTAAAGCTATTAACGATGGGAAACAGGTCGGAATGCTCGTGCCAACTACTATACTTGCCGAACAGCATTTTAACACATTTAAAGACAGGCTAAAACAATTTCCTGTTCGAGTTGGTGTGCTTTCGAGATTTTTGACAAAAGCCAAACAAACAAGCACTGTTGATTCTCTCGAAAAGGGTGAAGTAGATGTAATAATCGGAACACATAGAATTTTATCAAAAGATATTAAATTTAAAGACCTCGGCTTGTTGATAGTTGACGAAGAACACCGTTTTGGTGTAATGGCAAAAGAGAAGCTACGCGAGTTCAAGGCAGATGTTGATACATTAACCTTGACTGCCACACCAATTCCGAGAACATTAAACATGTCGCTTTTGGGAGCGAGGGATTTATCAATTATCGCTACACCACCACCTAACCGTCAACCGATTTACACCAAAGTTGAGAGGTTTGACATTCTTCATATTCGCCAATGGGTGTTGAAAGAAATTCGAAGGAACGGACAGATTTATTTTGTGCATGATCGGGTTCAATCAATAGACAAAATAGCAGGCTATTTATCAAAGCATATTCCGGAAATAAACATTGGAGTTGCTCATGGGCAGATGCGTCCCGCACAGCTTGAAAAAGTTATTTACGATTTTCTGAACAAGAAATACCACATGCTCATGGCAACAAAGATTATTGAATCTGGTTTAGACATTCCAAACGTGAACACAATAATTATAAATCGTGCGGACAGATTTGGGCTAGCGGAGTTGCATCAATTGCGCGGTAGAGTGGGAAGATCAGACAGGCAGGCTTATGCTTATTTGATTGTACCATCGTTAAATACAATAACAAAAAAAGCAGTTAAAAGACTGCAGGCAATTGAAGAATATAC
>CAJHYN010000156.1_pt1 | contig 10971 bp, 1 predicted proteins | sample 9198641 | NCBI WGS metagenome assembly CAJHYN01 (sample SAMEA7708370, study PRJEB35096) | sediment metagenome | biome: marine neritic benthic zone biome [ENVO:01000025]; feature: sediment [ENVO:00002007]; material: shallow marine sediment [ENVO:03000034] sea grass bed [ENVO_01000059] ... | reverse complement strand
GTCCAAAAAACAGTTACATAGATGTCACCTTTAGTTGCCCTGTCTATGTAACTGTTTTTTGGACCAAGACAACTGCCAATTATACTTAGTGAATTTGGATCGTACAGTGAAATTTCCCCGGTACTTACCGTGTCAGGAATGGCATTACCATTTTTATCGAATATAGAATTACTATTTTTCGGACTAATTTCTATTTTCTCTATGCCTGTAACCCTACCGGAGATTTCTAAATAAAGACGTGCTATTGATTCCCCTCCTTTCAAATCACTACCGTAAATATCAGTTAAACGGCCTATAACCACTTCAGTCACATCTCCTTCGTTTTGGGAAAATTCGAGAGAAAAATCTGAAATCTCTATTCCACCACTCCCCTCGGCATCTCCCACTTCGCATGATTTTGGTATAGAGCCGGGAATACCATAAGGAATAGCCTTCTCAAGTAACTCAGTTATTTCTTCAATCAAGTTATTCTTAACTTTTTGAATAAGTTTTGATTTGAGAGATTCAAGCTCATTATAAATTCCACTGTTATCTGCACTCTTAATTTTATTTTTGATTCTTTCATAGTCCGAATTAGTGTATCCCGTAAATTCGAATTCTCTATCCTCAGTCTCATCAGAATCACTTACCTCACCGATTTCAGCCTCCTCCGGCAGATAAAGATCCTGTGGTTTAATATATGAAGTGTTTGTAATAAGTTTTAAGAAAGCTCGAGCTAAAGGAATAACTTGAGCAAATGATCTTTCATCATCATTAAAATTATCATCCCTTTTATACGATAAATGGATTTCACAATCTTTATCAAGATCTCTATCTTTTTTTATATAATAAGTCATAATCTCTTCAAACTCAGTAGATTCTGATTTTAACGGTGATGCGGAGAGATAAACAAAATCCAACGGCGAAATTCCAAATTTTGTACTGATACTATTGTCTCTTGTATCTACAATTCCTAACAAATTTAATCTAGCTTTAACTATCTGATAATCTTTTACATACTCGGCATAACAGATTATTTTTTCAGGATCTCCTAGTATCTTGGCAGCCCACGCATTAAGCGCCGGCGACACAGTACTTCTCTTCGTCGTTGACCACTTATGCAAAAAACATTCATCTTCGCCGCTAAAAACTGTTTCATCACCCGGGAAAATGATGAGACAATGATGTTTAATATTTACACCTCCCCTTGGAGTTTTGGATACAAGAAATTCATCCGGCGGAGTTCCATCCGCTGAAGTACAATCAAGCACTGCACCGGAACCTAAATAATCCGCAAGCACTGCACGGTGCACGCTTTCTGACAACAGAAGATCATTAATGGCATCGAATGTTTCATCCATGTCATTTAATTCCTGCATGAGGGCTGAATAATTAGGTGTACCAGGATTGGGAAGAACTCTATCCGTTTCAAACGGAATTGGAAGCACGTCATCATCCCTCCTGTACGCTTTGAGCAGAGCTAATCCATCTACCACATTACGTGGAGCCATCGCTTGAACATCTTGTTCAGTTGTGATTTCAGTATCACTACTAATGTTCAGTGGATAGAGTTTTCTAAAAGGTAGTATATATTGGTCAAGGAAAAGTGATGTATTACCATTCTTATGATCTTCATGCAGCGATCTCTCAAAACTATACCCCAGCAGTATATTCAAAGATTGGCCCTGTCTTATTCCTTCTAGGAACCACAAAGCTTTTTTAACACGCCCTGAACTAAGGTTTATCGACATTCTATCGGGATTTTCACTATCGGCATGAGTGAGATAGGCATTTCTTAATATCGCAGCAGAAATACCGTGAGTAGCAGAAGGGGCGTGAATGTATCCTCCGCTAACATTATCTCCTCGAGGCTTTAAATCTTCAAGCCAGCCGTATGCACCAATATATATACTCTTATTGTTTTGGTTGTTTCTCAGTTCTTCAAGGCGGCGAGTAAAAAAGGATGTGATGTAAGCGTCCAGCCTGTGCGCCGATAGATCCAAAACTTCCGCAGTAATCCGCTTTAGTTTTGCAGACGGTAGATTTTTTAAGTATCCGAAACTCTTTTTAACCGGATCATCATTATTTTCCCAATTACTTCCTGACGATTTTACAGCAATCCGAAGCAACATGAACAGGATTGGTGTTTTCTCCCCTTCATACCTAATTTCAAGAAATTCCCGTAAGTTTTCAGCATCATAAAATGCCTGGATATAATTCGGAGTAAGATTGTTTGTTTCAGAAACAGGAGTTTCCTGCACCAATGGTAACTCCAAATCATAACCTTCGCCCCATGTAGTTGTATCCAAGATAAAGGGGTATTGTTCACAATCTGTCATTTCCTTAAATAATTTTGCAGATTCTGTTTTCGCTTCGAGATACTTATCATTAAGCATCTGGTAAGAACTCGATAAAGTATTATTACTAGTAGAATCAATAACGGGATTATTAGCCAACGGCAAAGAATTAATTATTCTTGTAAGAATATTTTCAGTTTGTAAAAGAGATTGCCCACAATAGTCTAATAAGTCTGTAAGATATTTTTCATTGATCACCGGTCTCATACGAAAACTATCCGATAGAGCTTGCATACCCAGGATTTGCACTAATTCTTTTTCCGGATCGTTGGAAGATCCTACTCTCGGTATCTTCTCCGTATCTTCAGAGAGTTTAAGCCAATATTGCGATAATTTATATAATAAGCTTTGGAAGCCTTGATAGAATTTTCTTTTCGACTCGTTAGCACTTTTTTCCTCCCACAAGGAAAAGGCAGAACCAGGTAGTATGCCATATGGCATATCCTCTATCCGAATTGTAGGATAGGAATTACGTGCCCGTACATATTCAACAAAATGGTTTCTAAATTCTTCGATATCAATCTGATGAGCAAGTTTTCCGTAAAGCTCATCAAATAAATATGTGCCCCATGTTGCAGGCCATAATGCAACAGCCATTTGTTTTGCATCTTCGTTGTCAGTCTCATCTGCGCCCGGAATGTGTTTGAAGATGTCTATATTATCCTTGAGACCGAGTACATTTGCAAACCGGAAACCATCCTTTATAACATTGTTATCGGTTTCTTCCTCTGCAAAATTTTCTGAAGCAACCTCAATTTTATAACTCTGGCCATAATTTTCTTCTTGGCTGTTATATTCTGATTCCGTCTCTCCAGTATTATTTGTCGGGGTACCCTGCTTCAAAAAACTAAATCCTCCCGAATAATGATGATTATCAAACATTTGGCATAAAAGATTTGTATGCCCCTTAACTTCTTCGGGAGTTTTTATACCAATTGCAATAATCCTGCTAAAACCTGCATTAATTTCAGATGAATCTAAATCCTTTAAATCAACTTTAATACCCATACCGGTTTCAACAGCTTTGTTAAAATCTATCATCCATTCGGAATCTTTGTCAAAAAAAAGTTGATTTGGATCATCGCCCTCTGATAATGGTTCGGGACCGACCGCAAGAGGATATTTAATCAGCCTTCCCCTGAATTCCTTTATATTTCTTCCGACATCTTTCCACGGTTCATGAACTGTTTTATTGTTTATTATAGATTTTTTATAAAGACGCAGTACAAAATAATCCGGCATAACATAGCTTCGTGGGGCTCTGCTCCAAGAGTCAGGCTTTAAAGGAATATCAACTGCTTTAAAAAAATCCCCTCCTTTGTTTACAATGTAGGCTGACCGATAAGGACCAAATGAGTTAACTATATCCATCCATGCGGGAATTTTAATAGTTTCCCTGATACGTTTATATTCCTGCCAATAGGCAACACCACCCTCAATATGCACCTGCTCAAAATCATCAGGCAGCACATCAAATAACTCTTCAGTAGATAAAAAAAGTTCTTCACCCGTTTTTAATATTACATCCCGTTTCGCATAACCCACTATTTCATCAAGATCAGATTTAATTTGATCTTCAGCTGCTTCAGCTTTTGTTACTTCATTAAAATAAAATTTAGCCTTCTCAATTTCATCATCGGTAAAACTCTCTTCGTGAGTGTCAATTGCAATATCATCGGGATAAATACGTACCCAAAGTTCAGGATGATCTGTATTCAAATACATATACTTTGTTTCAAGCCGTACAGGCAGCATTAAAAAAGGCACTTTATTGGAGCATTGTTTTATTATTTTGTCGGGATCATTTATCCTAGACAGCTCTATTCTTTTTTCTTCCAGTCCTTTAATATTAATGTCGAGAATTACTTCTTCTTTATTCAAATCGTTTTCTAATTTTAAAATTACGTTATGTATATCCGAGAATTCATTATAAGTTCCTTTTCGCTTTTCCAAATTCATTTTAAGTTTTGCAGAAGAAAGTTTTGTCTTGAGAGAAGTAATCTTTTCTTCTTTTGCAGCTATCTCTAACTTTAGTCCTTCAATATCTTTTAATAAATCCGGTATAATGTTATTACTCATTTCTATTCTCTCATCTTTTCAATAATATATTGAATATATTGTAGCAATTAATTTGCCTGCTTTTCGGGAAGCATATCGTCTGCATGTATTGTAATGCGAACAGGCTTTTGAAGCGTAATATGAGCTATGTTAGCCGAATGATCTCCCCAAATTATCGAGGAGTTAGACGGCATATTAGTTCGCGGTTCAGCTCCGTTTATATAGCCCGCACCTGAAAGCAGTTGTTCATTTTCATTTGGATTAAGCGGGAAAAAATGTCCCCAGGATAGATCATCCCATTTCGTTGCAGCTTCTAATTGCTGGTCATGATTTATATATGCATCCAAACCAAAACGCGATTCCGATACTATCTCTTCGATCACAAAAAACCAGCCCGGATCATTCTCTATAGTCTCACCCGACTCATTTGTAGCGAATCGCTGTGTAAATCCCCTGGCTTGATCTTCTGTTAGATTAAATCCTAGAAATGTAATATCAGGTTTAAGTGTTCCCTTAAAAACAGGGCGCTTAACCAGATTATCCGGATTCCCTATTCCTTCGGTATTCCCGACCTCCGATCGTGGTTCAAAATAAGATAAATCCGGCTCGCGTTCATTACCTGTAGTATTCTCTTTCCATTTAGCTTTTAATGCATAAATTACAGTTGAAGGATATTTTTTTAAGAGATCACCTCGTATAAGAAGTACAAGCTTATCTTCAAGATTCTGGTCACTCTGCCCTTTATTTTTTCCAAGTAGTGATTTTTTCCATTTATGGATAGGAGTAATATCTTTAAGCATATCTTCCCATTCATCTTCTATTAATTCGTTAATCCGCTCCTCTCTTTCCCCTTCATTCTCAATTTTATTTAACTCTTCTCTTCTTTTTTGTTCAATCTTAGTTCTAATTTCCTCTTTTAAATGTGAAGGAAAAATAACTTCAGAAACATCCCAGAACTGGCGGAAACAGGTACACCTCTGATCAGTTGGATATTCTCTCCAAAACATCTCGCTTGTAAATTCAACATTTAATCCAGTCATATAAGCTTCGACAAAATCTTGATTTGTTTCGAGCAGTGTAATTGTATTTTGTTGAACATATTCAAGTCCGGGCAGTAAATAATCCTGCGACAGATCACGTAGTGGTTCATACATAGGTTGTAAAAATTTAGGTGCTGCCATTATCTGCTCAATATTCTCAGTGTTATCATTCCATTCTTTATACCTAACACGGGTTTTCAATTTATTCAAAATATTTTTTTTCGGCTCGAGTGCTTGAACCAAATGAGCATGAACGCTTTTTAAATCAGCCTCTTGAGGTTTAAATGTTATTTCCGGTTTTTTAATTAGAAAATTTTGAATTGACTTTGCAAAAACTCGGAACTCCTCTGGGTTGGGAAAATTATCCGGCGGTTTCACAGTATCTAAAAATTCGGGTGTTATCTTTTCCTCTCTTACCCCGTCAGCTATTCTTCCAGGTAGAGTTTTGCGGTGCAGTAATAATCCTCCCAATAACAATAGGAATTCCACTAACAAAAATACCGGATTGTTGAAAGGTATATTTATACCAAGTTGATTTAAGATAAAAACAAGAAGCCAGCCGATAACAAATAGTATCAATAAAATCAGAGGCAGTATCTTTAATATCTTCCACAGCCACCCTGTTGCCCAAGATGGTCGTAAATCATCAGTAACTTGATTTAAGCTCCCGTTTCCGTCCGGTAAGGGTGCAGGTCCTGCGCCTTGTATCTCACCTTCATTCATCCTATCAAGAAGATTTTTTTTGTTTTCGTCTAAATTGTTCTTCTGCCTATATCTAACAATACCTCTCTTTCTAAAAGTTTTTCTGAATCCCGGATCAAAGACTACAGCCGGAAGTGTAGTTTTTGCCAAATAACCCTTTATAGTTGATCTTTGACTGGTATCGTTTTCATAACTAAGCAGCCTGCTATGAAGTGGAGCAGTAAGACCTATAAAAACATTCTGTGAAAGCCCCTGCAACTTCTTCATATTTTTTTTATTTATGTCAACAGCCATTTGAGCTTCCCTGATCCTCTGGTTAGCTTCTTCAACTGCCCCAACTTGACGCCAGGCTTCATGCATAAGTTCTTCCTGCCGGCTTTGAATTACCTCGGTTCCAAAATTAGCTGTTGCACGATGACGGGGTTCAAGGTTAAGCTGCTTTATCCATGTAGGGTTACTATCCTGAATTTTTTTAACAGCAGCGTGCCACTTTCCATAAATCGGAGGAACAATGAAATGTTCTTCTTCATTGTCATAATCATCTTGAGATAAAAGTTTTTCAGGTAAATTTAGCTTTTCTTTCAACTGATTTTTTAAACTTTCGGAACAAGTATCAGAAGTTGCTCCAACAGGTCTTAAAGCCCCTTCAAGTTTTAAATTGCTGTCATCAGGTGCCCGAACCTCAAAGCCGGGACTAGAACAGTCAATGAATCTTTTGCCTACTCTGGAATCCAACGGTTGCGGCTCCAATAATCTCACAAGGTGTTCAAAATCACCGCGTAATCCCGTTCTAAATTCCCAGCGGTGGTAGTAAGGTATTTCGATAGAATCCTCGTTCTCAATATCCCATGCTTTATCTAATAACCTGGTTTCATTTAAAGGAATTCCCAGACCGGCTTTTCTTCCTGTTTCAAATGTTGGAACAAGAAAAGCAGTATAAAGTATTCCGGGTTCCAGGCGTCTCGGACAAACAATACGTGATACTATAAGTTCGGGACTTGTTTCTACTATTTGCTTAATTTTAGGTATATTAATCAATTCATTTCCTTCGTCTGTAACCTGGGCATGCGCCCATAACCTGGCAAAATTCAAATCCGGCAGGCTTTTCTTTATACTTTTTACAGTGATATATCGTGCTGGTTTTGTATTATCAAAATCGATTGGTTCATAAAATTCACCTTCTTCATCGTCCGGATCTTTAAGATTTTTCGGATTCTTTAAAACAATTAGGCATACAAACGGCTGCCATTGACTATTGGTTATCCTCGCAGGTGTAATCATCCATGGTAAATCTTCTTCCCAAAACTCAATCATAGGAAAAAAATTAGGTTCAAAATCGCCTACATTATTTTTAGGATCAGTTCGCGCAATTATATTTTGATCTATACCAACTACATCCCCCGGGCCAAAAAATTCTACACCCTTATTAATTAGATCCGATTTTTCATTTATTTGTAAACTTAAAGAACTTTTTGATCGATGTTCATTTAGTAGATCAGAATCATCAGCTATATCTTCTATCCGGCTGCCAAGTCCCTCTCTAATCCAGGGTATAAAAAAGTACTTGGCTAAACTCATACCAGTGCCTCGTATTCACTTACGATTTGTACATTCCCTTCCTGTTCCGGGTGATCTTTTATGTAATCCTTCATAAGTAAGTTTGCTTGACTATAACTCGCCGCTGTATCCGTAACAGTATTTAATCCGTCTTTTGTTACAACCCTATACTGATCTTCTATAATATTCACAGATGGTTTTAGTTCATCTTGTTTAAAGTTTTTTGTAGCTATATTTCTTTCACGTTTGGCTTTGCCGTTTATTAGAACCCCGCCAATTTGCCAAGCTAACTGAGTAGTTCCCAGGGATTTTGTTACTCTATTTTCATCAATCACTTCGGTTTCATATTCTAGATCACACTCCTTTATTGCATCCTCATCCAGATTTATCTCATCAGAACCGATTAGTATGTTAGTGTCTTCTTTTTCAAAAGAAGGACCGGATAATTTTTCGCTGTCCGACATCTTTACAAATTGAGCTTTAGCTACATAATCTTTTTTATATGTCAATTCCAGACTGTTAGGATCACCTACGGAAATACTGTTAATCCCGGTAACCTTGTACTCATTATCACCTGCAATGGGTGCATTACCAAATTTCTGCAAGCGTAAATTAAAAGGCACAACATTCTGACTTATTTCGAGTCGTCCCCTCGAATGCACTATAACTTTATCTTCTTCATCATCAATTTTTTTAAGACGAATTACCTGCTCTTTTTCTCCCGGTAATATACCCTTCCAGTTGCCGCGATTATTTAAAGCTTCAAGAAGCAATGGCCAGGGATCAGAAGCTGGGAGTGATTTACTTTTTCTTTTACCAAAGGTTTTATCAAATCTTACTTTTACCTTCACAAATAATATTTTGAATTTGGCTTTCCCTTTTGCTCTCCAAGGTGTAGGACCGGAAAGTGTTAAATCAAGTGTTATGCTTAGTAGGCATCTACTGCCTTTAAACACATCAACACCCGCACCCATATCAATTATGAATGAAAACGGAGAAAAAATAAAAAGAGCATGAAAATAAAGATACCCGTGTACTTTAAAGCCGGATTTTTTTGCAGTCAGTTCCAGCTTTGCTCCGAACTGAGCGGTGTTACTCGTAAGCGCCATATAACATTTAAGTGAAAGACGCGGGTTATCACCTTTACCGATAGAGAGCATCATTCTTCGTAATTTGGGCGTACCGGGTCTGGCTTTAAACTTAGGATTATAACCTCCAAACGATGTAAGGAAATAAGGGGGATCACCCCAGTATAGTCGCATTGCCATATCACCGCTTAATGCAAATTGAAGAATACGTGAATCATATATAACTGCATCAAGAGAAAATGACTGCTTATCAAAATCTAAAATCCCGAGAATATCGAGATGGATTAATACAATTGTTTCCGAATCCTCTTCGGCATTCGGGAGTACTGCTGTTATTTGTCCGAGAATTGCTATTCTAACCGGGCTGGGAACCTCTATAAATATTCCTATCTCTGCCCTTATAACAAGCGGGTTGCCCCACCCAATTATAGCCATGGGTCCCACTATGTAACGGTCTCGTGTTGGCGGAAACCCCGACCGTAAATCGCTTATGATCCGGCTGGCATTGAGTATAGGATCCCGCGGGAATAACACGGAATCCAAAGTACCCTGTTTTAATCCTTCGCGCAGATAATCAACATTCATGCTGCGTTTAATGCCGAGAAGCCCCCCTACACCCGAAAGGTTAAAATTGTATGGCAAAGAAATAGGTGGATCGAACTCTACACCTATAATTACTAACATTGAGAAATCTTTGGAGCCATCCGGCATACGTGTCGTAATTAACCCGATGGCAGTTAACCCTATTTCACCGAAGGCAAGCTCTAAAATACCTGCGTAACGCTCATTTTCTTTATCGAACTCTACATAACCACCGCCTGTAACAGTACCCGTTTTTATAGCTAGACCAGCACCTGTCGGAGGCTTAAATTTTACACCGTACTGAAGAGGTCCTAGATTCCCTCCTTCTTCAGGAAAACTTATTATAGATTTTATTCCTATTCTGTCTACCCCAGTTTGTACTGGTCCTAATTCAGCGCCTGCTGAAATTGCTAGGATTAAATCAAAATTACCCTGCTCATTCAATTTTATAGTGATATAAATGGACTGAATTACTACTTTACCCAAAGATTTGTAGATAGGAATTGTAATTTCAAGTCCACCGCTACCTCTAAAGTATAGATTCCTCTCAGATGACCAACCAACTAAAAGGTCAAATTGTGAATCAACCTTTATATTAGAAAGAACCTTTTGTATAAAAGAATCTCCATCTTTCGTATCAATAACAACTTTTCCATCAGATAATTGAATCTCAAAGAAGAGATCCGGTGAGCTATTTTTTATCAACTCAAGTCCATATACACCTCCTATAGATCCTATCTCTAACCTGCTTGAATCAATGTTACCCAACAACAGCATTGGCTCTTGATTATCACTCTCCCATTTTAAAGCAAGGGAAGCGTTTGTAAAATCAGTATCTGATTCTATAAAATGAAAAATAGGAGTTTGATCTGGTGTGAAAATTACAAGCACAGTAGCAAGCATATCCTGCGACATTTTTAAACTCACAGAAATGTTTTCGGAGATTGGTATTTCATTCTCATCACCTACCTGTGCAAAAAAGGCAATACCGATCCCTGGAGGTTGTGGAGCATCTGTTGATGGGAGGACTGTAATAACATTGTTTAATTTAATACCTAATTGCTCATTTTGCCAAAATATGATCTCAAGACAGTCAGGATTATCATCTCCAAGTATAAAACTCCCAGTAACTTGTTTTTCAAATTCACTCAGAAGATTATCATCTATTTGGTGTAAACTTGCAGGAATTCCTGAATCCAATAAAAAGTCCTCTATGATCTGAAATAGAGGATTTAGATTATGATTCTCTTGTCCCCATGAATATAGATTACTTAATTTTGTTTTAGGATCCTTGAAGAGATCTGCCAAAGCAAAAAAATCAATAGAATAATAAACGCATTCGATTCTGTGTTTTTCTTCCTCATCTTCCTCAACCTCATGTTTAGTAATAACTCCAGTAACTAAAAATATTACTAGGATACCCGGATAATCATCCCTTAAGGAATTATAAATTAACCATCCAAGAGTACGAGAGAAAAATTCCTTTGTAAAATCATGGGGACTACCTCCATCCATTATCTCACTTAGATAATCTCTTAAATTCGCTATATCAAAAGAATCACCAAGTCTATTAATTGCCTGATAAAGTTTATAAAAATCTAATAAAAG
>CAJHYN010000034.1_pt1 | contig 11005 bp, 10 predicted proteins | sample 9198641 | NCBI WGS metagenome assembly CAJHYN01 (sample SAMEA7708370, study PRJEB35096) | sediment metagenome | biome: marine neritic benthic zone biome [ENVO:01000025]; feature: sediment [ENVO:00002007]; material: shallow marine sediment [ENVO:03000034] sea grass bed [ENVO_01000059] ... | reverse complement strand
CATTAAATACCTTTTCTGTTTTTCTCTTTATTCTTTCTTTTATATTTTTTATTATTTGATCGTTCATTGGTGTTATTCCTTTCATTTTTTATAAAAAATGTTTCTCAAAGGGGTAACACCTCTTTTATTTTATTAATTCAATAACTCTTTATTTTTATTCTGCTTAAGCTATCTTCTTATTTCGATTTTGGGGTAACTCCTGAGTATTAAGTTACTTGATCAAGCAATATTGAAAATATTTTCAGAAACTCAGAATATTATTTACTTGCTCTCTTTTTTACTAAATCTTTCATGCAATATCGAAAATGGTAAATCTTTAATTTAACTAAATGTAAAAAATTTTTGTTTTATAGGACATATATGTTTCTTTTACGTCTAACATTTCTTTGTAACTAAAATCGGGAAAATATGAAAACAAAACTCTTCTTATTCTTTTTTATTATTTCAGGGTATTTATGTGCTCAGTCCGGAACACTTTCGGGAAAGGTAATTGATGCCACAACTCAAGAAGCTTTAACCGGTGCTAATATTCTTATAAACGAACTCGAAAATAAAGGAACAGCAACAGACGAAAACGGCAGGTTTTTAATCGACCTGCCCGTGGGTGTTTATTCGATTAAAGCATCAATAATCGGATACACTCCCTCAATTAAAACCGATATTGTTATTCGATCCGGCAGTGAGACAACAACTGAAATTCTCCTCGAACAAACATCAATTGAGATTGATGAGATCGAAGTCAGCGCAGATTATTTTGACGAGACTCTAATTGAAAATAATTCTAGTACTGTAATCTTGGGAGCAGAGGAAGTCAGAAGGTCACCAGGTTCTGCTCAGGATTTTCAAAGGATATTACAGTCAATGGCAGGAGTTTCTTTTTCAAATGATCAAAACAACGAACTGCTTGTTCGCGGCGGATCTCCGAATGAAAACTTAACCGTGCTCGACAATATTGAAATTCATTCAACAAACCACTATCCGAATGAATACAATTCGGGCGGCCCAATCAACATGGTTAACGTTGATTTAATAAAAGACATTCAGTTCTCAACAGGGGGATTTATATCAAAATACGGGGATAAACTTTCATCCGTAATGATCGTCGAATCGCGCGAAGGAAGCCGTACGAGAAACTTTTCAAGCAACGCAATGCTTTCAATGGCAGGTTACGGCGGTGTTTTTGAAGGCCAAATTAATAACGGGAAAGGCTCATGGCTTTTATCAGCCAGAAAAAGTTACATTGATATGATAGCAGGTTCGGTCGGGTTGACTGCAGTTCCCTATTATTATGATTTTCAATTCAAGGGCGTTTATGACTTATCAAAAAAACATAAGCTTTCTTTGGTTGGTATTTACGGAAATGATAAAATAAATATTGAAGGAGAAAGTGAAATTACAAACTTAAGCCTTGCCGGGAAAAAAGATACTGTAGACGTTTCCAACATTGATGTAAAACAATACCAATACGCAGCAGGCCTTTCACTTAAAAGTATATGGTCTAATAAGTTTTATTCAATAATAACAGTGTCTAAAAATAATTATAATTCTGATGTCGCGGTTACTAATGATTTTACTGAAAGGTACTACAATAACAGTGGTGAAGTCGATAACACAAAAAAATTAAAAACACGTAATGTATTTAATAATAATAGTGACAACGGTGAAGCAGCACTCCGCTCAGAATTTGTACTCAATTGGAATAAGAATTATGAATTAAGCTTTGGCGGTTCAGTAAAATTCATCCAGTTTCAAGATAGGATACTTGTTGACGATGATACAGTAAGATATGATATAAACAGAGACGGCATTTTTGATACAACAGTGGTTTTAGCTGGAAACATAATTAATTATGACTTTGATTTTTTTGAACACAACAAAAGCTATCTTTATTTGAATAACAAATTTCATTTGCTAAATAAAAAATTGGAATTAAACCTTGGTGTAAGATACGATCAATTTACCTACAGCGAACAATCTAACTTTAGTCCTAGGATTTCAGCATCTTATAAACTTATCCCGGGAATTACTTCTTTAAATTTTGCATACGGGAGTTTTTACCAAACACAAGCACTTCCTTTGTATGGTGACAGATTTCAAACTGGAATTAACAGGAAACTTAAGAATTCTTTTGCAACACATTATGTTGCAGGAATGGAGCACATTTTATCAGACGGGTTAAAGCTAACCTTTGAAGGTTATTACAAAAAATACAATGATATTCCTGTTCACGAAAATTTCATTCATTTTAATGACAGAACAACAAGATCGGAAAAATATGTTAATATAGGTGAACGTGAAGTGTACGGGCTGGATTTACTAATTCAGCAAAAGCTTGTAAAAGATATTTACGGTACTTTGTCCTTCTCAAAAATGTGGACGGAAGAAAAAGATCCGAGAATCGGTTATGAAGGGCAAACATATGTAAGTCAATACGATTTTCCTTATGTGGCAACTTTGATTATCGGTAAAAGATTTAAAGGCCTTGGTTCAAAAATAGATAAGTTGCCTTTCTTACTAAAACTTCCAACTTATCTTCTACCATTTTCAGATGATATGGAAATAAGCCTGAAGTGGACGTATGCAAGCGGTAAACCGTATACCCCGCTTGAGTTTGTAACGACCGAACAGCACAGAGTCGGAGAAACTCAATGGACATGGGGTAGCTGGATTACAACAAACGATATTAATTCTGAGAGATATCCTGATTATCACAGGCTGGACATTGGTATAAACAGCAGGTTTAATTTCGATAACTGGAATCTTGTTGTGTTTTTATCGATACAGAATTTATATAACAGGAAAAATATTGCTTTCTACAAATACAATTCGGATGGCACACGTGAAAATTTATATCAATTCCAGTTTCTCCCTGTCGGTGGCTTCGAGATTGAATTATAAATTTTTCATTCAAAGGGTATCTAACCAGGATACCCTTTATTTAGAAGCAGATACTTTTTAATTCATTGACTTTATTTAATATACTTTTAATTTCATATCAATATCCATTTTATTAACTTCGAGTTTTATTTTCAGAGATAAATATGAAAAACAAAGTATATTTTCTGCACGTAAGCGACACACACGTAGGCGAAACGAAAGAATTCTTATATCACGGGGTTAATACTTTTGAAAGATGCAAAAAGTTGATTGAGAGAATTGACACATTGCAGTTCAGACCGGACTTCATTTTGCACACCGGTGATATTGTTGACAACCCATCACACAAGTCTTTTCAGCTTGCGAAAGAAGCTTTCCAAAAGCTTACCATCCCGATTTATTATGTTAACGGAAATCATGATGAAGCTTTTTATATAAATGAATATTTGAAGATGGGACCCAAAGAAGACCTGGATTTATCAAAAGATAAATTGCTTTACAAATTTGAACTGAATGGAAACATGTTTTTAGCTTTAGATGCTCGCGGCCCTGATGAGATTGATCCCGAGGGATTGATTCCTAAAGAGCATTTTGAAATAATCGAAAGCGCTATAGTAAATTCAAAATCACCTGTTTCTGTTTTTGTCCATTTCCCGCCGATAAATATTGATACTCAATGGATGGATCACAAAATGTTGATTCAAAACGGGAAAAAGCTCCATAAAATTCTCGTTAAAAATAAAAGGAAAATCAGGGGAGTCTTCTTCGGGCATGTTCACAACAATATAACAATGTTTAAAGATGAAATTCTTTATTCAGGCGTAGCTAGCGGGATGAGACAGTTTTCTTTGCTTCCCAATCGTGAAGTGAACGTATCATATATTGATATCAACCTTGAAACAGATTTAGTTTGTATTGAAGACGGGCAAGTAATTATTAAGCAGGTAATTTTTGGTGATTGAAAGAAGAAAGCAGCAAATAAGTTTTGAATATTTTTTCAAAAAAGTAAGATTTTATTTACTTATCACCATTTTTTTTGCATTCCTATACTTTTGAATCTATAACTTGTTTTATAAAATTGTATCTTTGCACGCAATCCTAAAAAGATTTTCTTATCACAAAACAAAAAAGCACCATGACAAAATCAAAGAAAATATTACTGGACGAAAACGAGATTCCAGAAAAGTGGTATAACATCCAGGCTGATATGCCGAACAAACTTCTTCCACCTCTTCATCCAGTTACCAAACAACCTATTGGTCCTGAGGACCTTGCTCCGTTGTTTCCAATGGAATTAATTAAACAGGAAGTATCACAAGAAAGATGGATTGAAATACCCGAAGAAGTTCGTGATGTATACAAAATGTGGAGAGCAACTCCTCTTTATAGAGCAAACAACCTTGAAAAATTGTTGGACACAAATTGTAAAATTTATTACAAATATGAAGGTGTAAGCCCTGCAGGTTCTCATAAACCAAATACGGCAGTTGCGCAGGCATACTATAATAAAGTTGAAAAAGTGAAAAATCTTGCTACCGAAACAGGAGCCGGACAATGGGGAAGCGCACTTGCTTTCGCTTGCCAGAAGTTTGGAATTAATTTAGAAGTTTACATGGTGAAAGTAAGCTATGAACAAAAACCATATCGTAAATTGTTGATGAATACATGGGGAGCAGAAGTATTTTCTTCACCGAGCGATAAAACCGAAGCCGGTAAAAAAATATTAAGTGAAGACCCAAATTCGCCTGGCAGTCTGGGGATCGCAATTTCTGAAGCTGTTGAAAGAGCCGCAATAAATGAAGATACCAAATATTCCCTCGGCAGTGTGTTAAATCATGTTTTGATGCATCAAACGGTTATCGGACTGGAAACAATTAAACAATTGGAAAAAGCAGGTGATTTTCCAGATGTAGTTATAGCTCCGTTAGGTGGAGGTTCAAACTTTGCGGGATTATCATTTCCGTTTCTCCACAAAAAAATTACCGAAGGTAAAGATGTAAGATGTATTGCTATTGAGCCGGCATCATGTCCTAAATTGACAAAAGGAGAATTTAGATATGATTTTGGCGATACAGTTGGTTTAACTCCCCTTCTTCCAATGTATACATTGGGACATACTTTTGTACCCGAAGCAATTCATGCCGGTGGTTTGCGCTATCATGGCGCAAGTGTTCTTGTTAGCCAGCTCCTTAAGGATAAACTTGTTGAAGCAGAGGCAATTCATCAATTAGAATGTTTTGACGCAGGCGTAAAATTTACTAAGTCGGAAGGAATTCTTCCCGCACCCGAAGCAACACACGGTATTGCGCAGGTAATTAGAGAAGTAAACAAAGCAAAAGAAGAAGATAAATCCAAAACAATATTATTCAACTTATGCGGACACGGCTTTTTTGATATGTCGGCTTACCAGGACTACTATGACGGAAAATTATCTGATCATGAATTAACATACGAGAAACTACATTCGGGATTGAAAAAGCTGGACACACCAAAAATAGAAGAATAATAATAGTACAATCAATAGACTGTTATAGGTTATTGAAAAGCCCTTAGTTGATATTAGCTAAGGGTTTTTTATTTATTGCCACAATTCGGAGTTTATATACCATCAAAAGAAAATAGAACACTGATTTTCATGATTGTTATGATTAATCATGATTTAAATTCTGCATTGAAAACTTTTCTTTTGAATTCAGGTTTCTTGCCAAAGTTTAATAGCAAACCGACTTCAATATTAGTTGCCTTCAAATAATTAGTTAATTGACATTCATGTTCTTCACATAAATTTTCGGCAGCTTTTAATTCAACTATTACTTTTTTATCTACAATTATATCCGCAAAATATTCACCAACTTTTTTGTCATCATAATAAACATCGATTGGCTTTTGCTTTTCACAATTCAAACCAAATTTTCTTAATTCTATCATCATCGAATTTTCATATACCTTTTCTAAAAAGCCATATCCTAATTTGTTGTAAACATTATAATACGCTTTGATAATCTTATCAGTTATTTTCGAATGCAAATATTTTTTAATCATAATAAATCATGAAGATCATGATGATCCGTGTTCTATTCAAAAATTCAAGTGATCATTCCAAATTTTGTAAAGCTCGAAAGTTGCTTTGACATCTTTGCCGTTATAAATGGCTATATCTTTTATCCTTCCGGCTCTGTAAAGCTCATTAACTTCCATCCCGGTAATTTCCTTTGATTTGGGGGACTCGATTCCGAAAGCTCTGCAATAAAAATCAAGATTAAATTTTCTTATTAAACCATGAAAGGTAAACTGCTCAAGCAAATCAACATGAGTAGTTGAATAATACCTATTGCCAAGTAAATTTACCGAAGGTTTAATCCTGAGTACCGCAGATCGAAGCATCAAGAAAGGAATGTCAAATAAGCGACCGTTAAATGTAATTACTTGATCAGTTTTTTTGATAAACTTCCAGAAAAGTTTGATTAACTTTTCCTCAGAATGAGCTTCATATTTAATCTTATCGTCTTCTGCTGCCCATTTTTCCTCTTCGCCTTCAAAAAGAACTAACGCGTTTTCTGTTTCGGTATTCAGCATTGCTATCGAAACTATTTTGGCGGTGAAAGGGTAAAGATTTAAATAACGAATTGCCTCATCTTTTTTCTGCCGACGCAATTCTTCGTTTTTTTCTTTTTCAACGTAGCGAAGAAGAAATTCTTGTTGTGATTCGTGAAGGGATTCAAAATCGTAACCGACAGTTTCGATATCAAATACGATTTTCATTTATTACTCTTTTATTATTTTGACATCCTTTTCAAAGGCTAAAACAGCATCATAAAATTCCTGCGGCAACGACATTTTTTGTTTCGAATGAAAATCAATATAAACCATTACCCCGCCGCCTTCAGCTATAATATTTTTATTCGAATTGTTTTCTACAATATGTTTAATCGTAAAGCTCGTGTTTTTTATTGTGTCAATTCTTGTATAGATATTTAATACTTCGTCAAATTTTCCAGGCTCTAAATAATTGCAAAAATTATGAGCCATTATAAAAAAAGAATTACCCTCCAAAATTTCTTTTAGTTGATAAGTCTTCTTTAAATTTTGTAAGTACTTTACTCTGCCATCCTCAAAGTAATTAAAATAAACGGCGTTATTTACTACACCCATTAAATCTACTTCGTGAAACTTTACTTCTTCAATTATTTTATGTTTGAAATCAGCAATTTCCATTTTGCCTCTTAATCTTATTCTTAACCTGCCCGCTCAGCAGGCGGGTCATAATCTATTTTGAGTAAGAGTACGATTATGATTAAGATTATGAAAAAATTAACTGAATATTTTTTCAAATATCTCTTTTGATTTTTCAACTTGATCGAACGAAATATCCATGTGGGTTACTACTCTTAAAGTGTTCACTCCACCGGGGTTTAACAGAATTCCATTTTCTTTACACTTTTTCAACGCTTCGTCAACAGACATGTTTTTTATACCAAACATAAAAATATTTGTCTGCACTAAATCGAGATCGATTTCTATATTATCTATTTGAGACAAATGTTTAGCTAAAGTTTTAGCTTTTTCGTGATCATCCTTTAATTTTGTAAAATTATTTTTAATAGCAAACAAACCGGCTGCAGCAATAATGCCAACCTGTCGCATTCCCCCGCCCCAAGCTTTGCGGATTCTAAATGCTTCTTTTATAAGTCCATGATCGCCGGCTATTACAGATCCAATCGGTGCACCCAGACCTTTCGATAAGCAGACAGAAACAGTATCAAAATGTTTTGAATAATCGGCTACGCTTATCCCGGTTTCAGCAGAGGCATTCCACAAACGTGCACCATCTAAGTGAGTAAAAAGATTATACTTATCTGCTAATTCTCTAATTGCCTTTATATTTTCAATTGGATTTATAATTCCGCCAGCCCTGTTATGAGTATTCTCAACTTCGATCACTCTTGTTCGCGGCATGAAGTATGCGCTTTCAGGTCTTATCAAAGGCTCAACTTGATCCGGCGTAAACACACCATTTTCACCATCAACCAAATAAAGTGATATTCCGCTCAGCATCGCGGGAGCGCCGGATTCATAAATAAAAATGTGAGCATCTCTATCACAGATTACTTCATCGCCTGGTTGGGTTAAAATATTTAAACAAATTTGATTTCCCATCAATCCACTTGGTGTATATAGAGCTGCTTCTTTACCAAGTAATTCTGCTGTGTATTTTTCAAGTTCATTTACAGTAGGATCTTCTTTATAAACATCATCTCCAACTTCTGCATCATACATTGCTTTACGCATTTCAAGAGAAGGTTTTGTAAGTGTGTCACTTCTAAAGTCAATTATTTCATTCATTTTGATTTTCTTATTTTTCGTTTAAATTGATAAAAGATGAAAATTAAAATAGTAATAATAGACACAAAAGAACAAATAAAAGGAATTATAAAAGGGTACTTTGTATAAAATGTTAAGTCATTTTCTAAAGATGCTTCATCAACTAAATAAGTTTTTTCAAACATTCTAGTTGTCGATTTTGTTCTGCCCAATGGATCAATAAAACAGCTTATACCCCCATTAGCACTGCGTACAACATATCTTCGATTTTCAATTGCTCTTAAAACAGAAATTTCTTTGTGCTGATAAGGCCCGCTTGAGTTACCGTACCAGCTATCGTTAGTAACTATCAAGATTATTTCAGCACCATTCTTAACAAACTCAGCAGTGAAGTCAGGGTAAATAGATTCAATACAAACTGAACCACAAACTGAAATAGAATCAATCCCGTTATTAAACCCCTGACGGACAATTAAATTGTTTTTCTTTCTTCCCCTGTTCCAGCTTGAGATACCGACATTCCATTTAAACAAATCCCCTAGTAGCGGAATATGCTCAACATAAGGCACGTGCTCGCCAAAAGGGACAAGCATCATCTTTGCATGTTTTTGAATTTCAAACTCGTTAGGATTAAAAAGTAATATTGAATTAAAGGAAGTATAATAATATTTCTTTGACGGGGTTAATTTTGCATCCCACGGAGCTTTTGTTGAATCAAAATAAAATTTAGCGTCCGGCATCCCGGTTATAATCGCAGTTTTATTTGAATCAATAAATTTTTTAAAGTTTGCTACTTGTGCGGGGTAGCTTCCTCCAAGCAAATAGACCGGCAGAGCTGTTTCAGGTAATAAAATAATTTCTGCACCATTATTAACTGCTTTCTGTGATAACTCAAAATAAATTTCTTGTTGTTCCTCTAAGTTGCCGGCTTCCCATTTTTTGTGCGGATTGAAATCAGGTTGAATAGAACCGATCTTCACTTTTTTATCAGATTCCTTGAAATTGGATTTTCTAATTACTCCATATGCCAAAGGAATAATAAAGATTAAAAGAACAATAGCCACATATCCATACTTCAGTTTTCTATTTAATCTGTATTCTTCAATCAAAAAGAATAATAAAACATTACAGTAAAGTATTAAAAGCGATATCCCGTAAACTCCAATAATATCAGCTACTTGAATGAATGTGTTAAAGTACGGCTGAGAATTTCCCAGCGTAAGCCAGGGGAAACGTAAATCAGTAAGTGTGTAAACATATTCAAAGAATACCCAAAACAAAGGGAACAAGAATAATGATGTTTTCTTTCCGAATAATCTTTTCGAAAAATAATACAAAGTTGACGGTATTATATAAAATATCGGATTAAAAAAAACAAGCAGTACTCCTCCAATCATCAGGAATGGATCAGCGTCTGCTGTCCAACTCCCTACCCAATATAAAGTAATAATGTTAAATACAATTCCAAATAAATAAATGTATCTATTTATTTCACCAAGTTTTTCTTTTTCATTTAATACAAATAAAAATGGAGCCAAAGCTGCGAAAGTCAATAGTTGCATAGGAATGGGAGGAAATGAAATACCAAGTAATACTCCACTTAAAACACAAAACCTAAACGCTCTCTTTCTTTTCTTTTTTTCTTCGGGAGTTAATACCAGGGAGAATAAGCTCTTAATCCAATTCATATTCTTTTTTTGAAATACTTGATTAGAAAAATTATTATGACAACAAATGTAATGAATAAAATAATATTGGAATATGTTGCTAAATAATAATCAATTAGTTCTATATTTTGACCTAGTTTGAAGCCGACAAAAATTATAAATGAATTCCACAGTAAAGCACTTATGCTTGCTAATGTGAAAGATTTTAACGTACTTAACTTGTTCACTCCACAAAAAAAACTTATAACCGCTCGTGTTCCGGGCAGGAACCTATTAATTACAACCAAACTATAACCATATTTTTGAAACCAACTTTCCACTTTGTCAAGATCATCTTTATTCAAAAATTTAAATCTACTGCTACGTAATAATTTATTGCCGAGATATAAGCCAAATAAGAACATAGTTATAAATCCAAGTGAACTACCAATGCTAGTTATAATTACAACCGGCAAAAAACCAACAGCAGTATTAGCTAAAAGGCTTGCACCAACAATTACAACGACATCACTTGGTGAAGGGGGGAAAACGTTTTCAATGTACGCAAAGAAAAATAGTATAACATAAATCCAAGCAGGGTCTACATTCTGCAGATAAGTAATGATTTGCTCAAGCATTAATCCTCTTCACAGATTAGAAGAGCGGTTGCCAAAACTTTTACACCTTCTTGATTTCCAACAAATCCCATTTTTTCTGAAGTGGTTGCCTTTATTGAAATCTGATTTACCTCACATTCAAAAATTTCAGCTATTGTACTTCTCATTTCTTTTATATGCGGGGCTATTTTAGGCTTTTCTATTACAATGGTTGAATCAACATTTCCAATTTTGTACTTCATAGCTCTTATAATTTCATACGTTTCCTTCAAAAGAATTTTACTGTCGATACCCTTGTATTGGGGATCAGTATCCGGAAAGTGTTGACCTATATCTCCCAGTGCAAGCGCACCAAGCATTGCATCACAAATTGCGTGCAAAAGAGCATCTGCATCAGAATGGCCCTTCAAGCCTTTATCATAAGGGATTTCTACACCGCCTAAAATTAATTTTCTTCCTTCTTCAAAAGAATGAACATCATAACCAAGCCCTATGCGATAAGGTAATTTCAATATCTCACCTCAAATCTATTGAATTCATTTT
>CAJHYN010000014.1_pt1 | contig 11038 bp, 9 predicted proteins | sample 9198641 | NCBI WGS metagenome assembly CAJHYN01 (sample SAMEA7708370, study PRJEB35096) | sediment metagenome | biome: marine neritic benthic zone biome [ENVO:01000025]; feature: sediment [ENVO:00002007]; material: shallow marine sediment [ENVO:03000034] sea grass bed [ENVO_01000059] ... | reverse complement strand
TAAAACTAATAAAAGGCGACAGGAATAGTGATGATATAAATCAATTGCGGAATAAAAATTTTGATTGTGTTATAGATATTTCAGGTTATACAATTCATCATGTATTAAATATGATTGATATAGTTGAGAATACAATACCTTATTATATTTTTATCTCATCCACAGCCACCTTTTTAGATAACGACCAATACTCTAAAGACAAAATAGCTTGTGAAGATGAAATAAAAAGAAGATATAAAAATTATTTAATTCTGAGACCTCATTATATATGCGGTAAATATGACTATTTCGAAAGATTTGATTATTCCAAATGGCCGAAAGTTTATTGGAAAAATTCAACAAATGAAGTTGATTATGATGATGTAAATCGATTTACAGAAAAATTGGTTGATTTAATGGAATCAAATAAAGCAGGGATTTATACAAGAATAGATTAAAATTTATAGACGTAAGAAAGATCATGCTTATTTAGCTTGAATATTCATTAAAAACAAAAAGGAGAATAAAATGGCAAAAGCACAAGCATCAACAAAAGTAACACTATCAGCCGATATTAAAATCGGGACAGATATTACCATTCCTATTTCTACACCTCTACCTCCAACTAACCCTGGAGAATTTTCGTTTCAATACCCCGCTCCGGGTGCACCCCCAGTAAAACCTGCTAATGCTCCAAAAATAGCAGTGGGTAAGTTCCTTACTTGGGCAGAATCTCTTGGTAGTAGCGTGACGAAATCAAATTTGCCTACGAGTCTACAGACCTTAAACATTGCCGTAACAAAGTTAGATCTGGACACCAAAGGAACGGTGGAAGTTGATGTGACTATAGGCAAGATGACTACAGGTGCTAATCCTAAGTGGGATTCGACCTGGACGCCGATCTCTGGATTGTCTTTGAGTTTGTCAGATGTTTCTTTATCGGTTAATCGTACAACTGGCTAATACGGAGTTTGGATATCTCATTCAAAAAAAACTGGATTAACTAAAAATGGTAAAGTACGCAAAAAATATAAATGGGCAGGTGTTGAATTCGCCTTATCCACATGTTGTGCTGGATGATTTTTTTCACATAGAGCAACATGACAGGATTTGTGAGTATTTCAAAAAACTGGAAGCGGAAGGAAAACATGAAGAGTTTAACCCGGCTTACCTTTCACGTTTTCCCGGATACGATGCCTATTGCTGGGTGTTTGAGCCGGATGTGCCTGAACCTTTGGATGTCTTTTATTCAAAGGGATTGAGAAACCATTTTGCTCAAATGTTTGATGTAGCTCTTTCAGAAGAAGTGGTGACCGAATTTCATCATCATGAGGTTGGGAGCAAAAGCGATTGCTGGCATAACGATTACAACCTTGCCTATTTTGCTGAAAAAGAAAACAGTGAAGCGGAAATGAATCCCTGGTATTTTCAAACCAATTATATGGGTAATTTACATAACATTGCCACAAGCGCTCTTGAAAGATATAGGGCAATGACCTTAATCTATTATTTCGGCGATAGGGATTGGAAAGAAGGCGATGGAGGCGAAACAGGGATTGGCTTAAACGTGAAAGGCGAAGTAATGTCTTATTCAAAGGTTGCACCTCATGCCAACAGAATGTTGGCATTCATATGCAGTCCGTTTTCTTATCATCGCTTTCTCAAAAATAATCGTTCAGTAAGAAACACTGTTATACTGTGGTATCATACTGAAGTAGAAAAGGGTATCAAGAAATACGGTGAAGCACCGAGGGGCTGGAGCAAAGGTGATTTACTAGGGGGGAAGAGAGCTGAAGACGGCACCCCCCTTAATGAAGTAATCTATTAAGGAAATGATAATTATGGCTAATAAAAATAATTTGTGTTTTGATATAGAAGGCAATTTGTGTTTGGGATCCACTTCAAATCCTCTATCCATTAGCAATATGGTCTTCTCCTTTAAATCAGCGGGAGACAATCCGGTTATCTCTTTGCCTATTAGTGATTTTATTAATTGGCTTGCTAAATCTCTGATTCCCGGTTTTAAGCAAGAAGATTTACCGCAGTCACTTCAGCAATTAACGGTATTGTTATCTGTCCTTGAAATTGATGGTACAGGACAAATAATGATTTCAGTTAACGTAGGCAAAGAAGTTAAAGGAAAATGGAGTTCAGTTTGGAAACCTATCAATGGTCTTGACTTTTCTATTTCAGATATTGGCCTTGATGTACTTAGGAAAAAGACGGGTTAGAAATGGCAACTAAAGTAGTTATATCTTCAAAATTAAAGCTGGGTGACGGTGTGTTGAACGGCAGCCTGCAGCTGCCGGGGAAAATTATAAGTTTAACCTTGCAACACGGGAGTACTGTAAATTTTAAAAAGCTTGTTCAACAAATTATGAATTGGATTAATCTTCCCTTACCTCATGGATTTCCTGATCTTGCTTTTTCACAAATCCAGGCAAGTATTGATACACAAAAAAAACAATTCAGTTTTGAGGCTAACTCTGACCAAAGCTGGGATGCTCCCTTTCCAGGGATTAAAATTACTGAATTCGGCATTAATTTCAATAAAGTTCAATCCAAGCCCACTAGCTTGTCTCTTACTACTAAAGTCGTCTTCAATTCCAAAACTATAAACGGTATAATTATTTTTGATACAGAAGCTTTGAAGGTGGTGGCAGCTTTCACGCCTGATTCAATTTCCGTTGCAGATTTCTTGAATCAATGTGCTCCTTCGGTTAGTTGGGGAGATTTATTACCTATTACGTTTTCGCCTGCACCCGGTATAACTGATATGCGTTTGTATCATGCCGATGCTAAGTATCAAACTTACAAGAAAGGGTTTAATCTCGATCAAACTGATATCTCGATCATGGATTATTCGGCTTTGGTATCCCTGAATGTGGGTAGTAATGGTGTGACAGTGACGGGGCAGTTGCAAAATCCTATCGACTTGCACTATTTGAAAATATTTGGCCCGGATTATAAACATAGTCCGCAAGTAGCAGTTTCAACAGTGTCCAAGAGTTTCAGTCTAAGTTCTTCCTTCAAATTCTTACAAACCGAATTCGGCAGTTCTGTTATGTCGATTGAGAAGAATGCGAATGGATATATTTTTAGGGCTCAGCTAACTTATGATGGGAAAATTGGACCTTTCAATAACCCGTCATTTTCATTTTCATACAGCAAAACACAGGGTTTTAAAACTGACGATTGGAGTCCCTCCGGTGAGCTTGGAGCTGCAATTGATTTTTTGAAATACATGAAGCAAATCAGCAACACCAAAGGTTGCGGGAAATTGATCGACCTTGTCTTCAAAGAAACACTTGAAACTAAATTCAAAGTTAAGCCAAAGTTTACCTCTTCCGGTGAAGGCTTGAATGTTGAGCTTAACATTTCCTACACTATTGCTCTTAAAGGAAGTTCACCTTTTATAACGGTGCAATACCCTTCTCCTATTATTATCCCGATCAATAATCCCGGTTCATTTAATTTCAGTCAACTGGGTGAGACTTTTGTGACTGCCATTGAAGGTGCAGGGAAGTCAATTGTTAAATCACTATTTAATAATCCAAAGGATTCGGCCACATTTTTTGCAGTCGTGGTCGCAAAAGATGTTCTCAAGAAAATTGCTTCAGAATTATTGTGTAATGGCTGGAAGATAACGCCACCAACACCTCCGCCACCTCCGCCTCCACCACCTCCGCCACCTCCGCCCGGACCACCAAAACCGGGTAAAACGAGTATAATCGCTCTGACCTATGTTTCGGGATTCGTTGAAGGTCAGTGGAATAGTACCCCGAATGCTGAGAAATATGGCTTCAAAATGGATAAACCCGACGGAGATTTTCTAGGATATGTGGTTACAAAGCAGAAATTGAAGGGAAAAATTAAGGTTCCCTTGGATGCAGCAGCGGGTAACTACACGGCAGAGGTTAAGGGCATTAATCAACAAGGTTCAGGGCCATGGAGTGATCCCAAAACGATTCTTAAACTGGGACAAGTGCACCAGCCACAGCTGGAATTGAATAACAACAAGATACAAATCAGTTGGACAAACATACATTCGGCTAATTTGTATAATGTAGTTTTATACGATCCTCACGGCAATTCACTGGCTACAAAGCAACTCACTACTAGTCCGGCGTTCTTTGGTCTTAATCTTCTTACTGAATCCGGAACATATTCCGCCGATGTTCAAGCTATCTCGAGTTCAAATACAATAATCCCGGGTCAGCCAAGTCCCAAGGCGACTATAAAAAAACTGCCAGCTCCGGCGAATGTATCTATAACCTATAGTAATGAAACTCAAAAAATCACTGTAGGCTGGAATAATGTAACCGGTAATAACGGGTATTCGCTTCAAATTATTAATAAGTCGACAAAAGCTGTTGCTGCTGTAGCAGCAGCAGATAAAAATGCAGTTACAAAATCAGTCAACCTCTCGAATTTTACAGGTGGAGAAGGTACTTACGTTGCTCAGGTTAAGAGTGTTGCCCCGGCAGGAGAAATCGACAGTAAATTCTCTAACTCTACGAGTGAGATATCACGTCTGCAAAAACCGGTACTTAATAGTGTAACTTTTGCAAATAATGTCATCACGGCAAAATGGCATTCAGTTACAGATGCTCAGAGTTACATAGTTAAAGCAAGCAACGCAAGGAAATTAGGAGAAAATCCAAGTTCCGGTACCACAGGCACAATCGCTGTCTCGGGTTGGCCGGCAGGTACATATAACACTGAAGTAAAAGCTGTTGGATCCAATTCAGTTATCCCTAGTGAATGGAGTACAGGTCAAGATATTTTAGTACTAAAAGCACCGGTTATTTCATCAGTTACCGCCATGGGTGATGTAGTAACTGTTAAATGGCCGGAAATTAACGGAGCAACCGGATATAGTGTGAAGATTCTGGATGTCTATTTGAATCCTCTTTCTCCACAACCAACAATTAGTCACCCGTCTACTTCAGGTAGAACTGTTACAGCAACGGTTAGTGGGCTTGCACCCGGTAAAACATATAACGTAGAAATACAGGCAACCGCTAGTAATTCTACAAGTCCATGGAGTGCAGCTCAAGATATTTCAGTACTAAAAGCACCGGTTATTTCATCAGTTACCGCCACGGGTGATGTGGTAACTGTTAAATGGCCGGAAGTAACCGGAGCAACCGGATATGGTGTGAAGGTTCTGGATGCAGCGGGGACACCTCTTTCACCTCAACCAACAGTAAGTCATCCATCTACCTTAGGTACAACAGTTACAGCAACAATTACAGGCCTTGTATCCGGTAAAACATATAAAGTAGAAGTACAAGCAACCGCAAGTAATTCAAAAAGTGCTTGGAGTGTACCATTTGAATTTACTCTTACTGGACAAACACTTCTTGCTTACATCAAGGAACTCAAAGCGCAAGGTATTGGCATTAAAAAGGTCATTAGTAAAAGTGCCCAAAAGTTCAATTTGCAAGAGTTGACTGTACATAACCTTACAACATTGGCGAAGGCTCTGAAGAAGGCTTATCCTGGTGAGAACTTATATGATGATGTTGCCGAATACTACACCCCACCGGGACTTAATATAGAAGAAATGAAAGCATTAATTAAAATATTTGGACCATCGCCAACTCTTTTTGCTTACATCAGTAAACTCAAAGCCCAAGGTGTTGGCATCAAAGAGGTTATTAGTGAAAGTGCCCAAAAATTCAATTTGCAAAAGTTGACAGTTGATAATATAACTAAATTGGCAAGTGCCTTGAAAAAAGCCTATCCTGGCGAGAATTTATATGATGATGTTGCCGAGTATTACACCCCACCGGGACTTAATATAGAAGAAATGGAAGCATTAATAAAAGTATTTGGACCTTCATCAACTCTTTTTGCTTACATCAGCAAACTCAAAGCGCAAGGTGTTGGCATTAAAGAGATTATTAGTAAAAGCACCGAAAAATTCAATTTGAGTAAGCTGACAATCAGCAATATCAAAGAATTGGCAAAGGCTCTTAAAAAAGCTTATCCTGGTGAGAACTTATATGATGATGTCGCTGAAAACTACGCCCCGACGAAACTTAATATAGAAGAAATGGAAGCATTAATTAAAATATTTGAACCAAAAGAAGGAAGTTAATAAATAACAAAATTAGTATGCGCTAATATGAAATGTGCATTCTGATAATCTATAAATAAACTTATGGAGGAATAATATTATGGTTACTATCGCAACAATAGAAAAATTTATCGAACAACATCCGAACGCTCCGTTTAAGGATGCTTTAGGAATGGTTACATCCCTACCAACAAATGAGAATGACTGGTTTAAAGGTATTCAGGATGTATATATAGCCTGGTTGGCAACGGGTCATTCCGTAACACTCCAAGAACTTAGCCTGGCTGTTTATGACTATTGGACTGATCCTAATGAAGTGCCTAGCTGGGCTGATAGGGTCACATCGGCACAATTAACCATGGTTTTAACAGATTTGAAGCAACCCAACGCGGACAAAACAGGTCCATCGAATACGCCTGCGTTCTCTGATCCCGCCAAAATTACTTCTGCCGTTAAAAGTCACTATCTGGACATTAAAGTTACTATTGATGCCGATGCTGCTATATCGAAGTATAATGAAAACCGAACTTCAGGTTACATAGTCATCAATCATTACACTAAATTAAAGGACAACCACCCCGCAACCTCGAGAGGTGAAAATACCGACGAGCTGGCTTCCGAAGGCCTGCAGCCCAACATGACCATTACCTGGACTGCAGTATCAAAATTGAACGATCATTCCATAACATTGACAAGATTTGAGCATCGTCCAGGGTTGGGTAATCCATTTACTGACTTAGCTCCAAACCCGGTACACATGCCTGGAAGTCCCAATATATGGGTTACAAAGGCGCACCCGACACTACCAAAAAATGAATCATCTCAATATCAATTCTTTTTGACAATTAGTGGTTGTGATGGGAAGTTCACCTTTGATCCATTTATCGGAACTAAAAAAGATACGAACTTATAGGGCTGATGAGGACAACAGTTATTATTGAAATTTGACGTTGCAAAGATAAAATCACAGCTAGATCAGTATTAAAATATTTTCAAAGTATTATTTTTAATTAATAGGAAAACAAAATGCCTGAATACATAGTACAAAAGTTCACCCATACGTCGGGAGGGGATGCTACGATGTATGGTGACCAAGGAGACCACGACCATGATAAATATCAACAATTCACTCCTGATTCTAAGGACTGGCTTTTGACAAATTTTCATTGGAAAAAAAATGAAACTGATGCAGGGAAATTTATGAGCAGCCAGCCTAAGCCTGAGAATGGGCACGAATTAAAATGGGATGGTAAAAAATGGGTGGGCGCCAAGTAAACTGATTGAGAAGCAAGAACTAAAGGCGAATCCGAAATTCAATTCTATCGCGTTTTAGTTGTCAACTTTAAGAATTAGGAAAAAAATCATACAGTCGGAAAATTATAAAATTCTTTAAGTGTGTTATAAGAGAAGTAGGAGATGCAACCATGCCTAAAGCAGACATGATTTTGCATCCCCTACTTCAGATCGGACAAAAAAGTTATTATCCATTATAATTAAACTGCTCTTGAGAATTGATGTTGTTAACATAAAAGTTGTTCGAACATATTTCCAATTTACTTAAAGCCGATTCGGGATCTATAAAAAATTATGTGCTTTTGCCAGGCTCTTTAATCTCTTTACGTTTCCACCAGGAGGCGAGCACAGAGCCCGATACATTCATCCATGGACCGAAAATTGCCGGGGGCAAAGCTGCACTTGCACTTTTAAGAACATTCATCGCGAGCCCGGTGGCCATGCCTCCGTTCTGCATTCCAACTTCAAAGGCTACTGTTCTTGATGATTTCTCTCCAAGCTTTGAAAGCCTAGCCGCCCAATAACCTATTACGTACCCAGCCAGGTTATGAATTATCGACGCTGCCAGGAGCGCAAATCCTATCGATAGAAGCTTTTCGCTTGACCTCGAAGTTATAATTCCGATTATAAAACATATTCCGAACATTGATACAACAGGGAGGACTTTATCCATCCAGTTCCCGCTTTTGCCCAGCAGGTTGTTAATAACAAACTTGGCAAACGCAACTGCACTAATTAAAGCGAACCCAATTACAAGCCCGCTCTTAAGCGGCGCAAATATGCCAAAGGAAGAGCTGTCTATTAAAATCAATCCGCCAGAAATAAGTAAGGTGATACATGCAATGAAAAGCAGCCAACGGCTCTCCTTAAGCCAGGCAGAGGCGCTGTATAAAATCCTGTTGGCAAATATGCCTGCAACAATAGGAACTATAATCATATTAAATATCGAGGTCATCATTGCCAGAAAGTCAATCGGCACATATTTGCCGGCAAAGGATTCCATTAGAAAAGGTGTCATTACAGGAGAAGCCAGTGTTGAGCAGGATGTCATTGTAACCGACAGCGCAACGTTGCCGCCGGCAAGGTAAGCCATGAGGTTTGACGCAACTCCTCCCGGGCACGAACCAATAAGTATAATGCCTGCTGAAACTTCGGAATCAAAACTGAACAAAGAAGTTATTAACACCGCGATTAAGGGCATAACAGTAAACTGGAGCAGCATCCCGATTATTACCGGGCGCGGCATTTTAAATACCCGCATAAAATCGCTAGTGTTTAACGTTGTACCCATGCCGAACATTATTAGCTGAATAAGGGGGACTATAAGAATTGCCAAATCAAACCCGCCCCAGTTATCGAATAGAACCGGGTAGAACAAAGCGCTAACTACAAAAACAAATACCCAAATAGTAAAAGCAAATTGTTTCAGCTTAGGGTTGTTGTAGAAATAAACTGCTAGTAATGTTAAAGCCGTTATTGCCGGAATGCCGGTGTACAAGGCATTACCTGATAATCGGGAAATAATAATTGCAATAACAAGAATCGCGAGAGTAATTAAAAATGTGCGGGTAGAAAATTGTGGCAAATATTTCATAAATCTCCGGGATGTAGAAGTAAAAAAAGAATTTGTACTGGCTGCATTAGCTTAATATCCGAATAACTAGCTTTTTTGCAAAATGTTGGTAGGAATTTAATGTAATAAAGTAATATAGTCAAAAGATCCGTACTGGCCGTTGTTGCTGTAATATTGAGTTTGAAGTTTAGAAAGGATTTTATCATAGAATACGGACAGGCATTCGTTGACAATAACAAATAGTGGTTTTCGTCATGTAGTGGGAGTCTGTTTCTTATGTGACACGGATTGACCTGCCCACCGTACTTTGTAATAAGGAAGGCTGGCAATCTGTGTTACAAATCATTAAAATGAATGTTGTTTTGTACACCTAATCTCGGACTAAAGACAAAATTTATAACATCTGAGACAATCCCTACATTATTTATTAATCACATAAAAATTATTCTGGAAATCGTGATCAAGTTTTTTGATTTCAACATTTGAAAAACCAGCATCATTTAACATTTCAACTGCTTTTTCTTCACCCCACATTGTGCCTAATCCTGCTCCGCCTTGTGCAAGTGAAACCGTCATGCAATGCATTGTTGAAACAGTATAAAGAAAAGGCCCAACAGGGTGATCAAGATTTTTGTGTAGATCGGTTGACCCTGCTATATCCTGCATTAAATAAATTCCGTCATTTCTTAGTGAGTTATAAATTCCTTTTAATACTCTATCCGGCCTTGCCTGATCGTGAATTGCATCGAATGACGTTATAAAATCAAACTGTTCATTGCTATCTTCATCGAATGTAGTTAAGTCTCTTACCTTAAATTGAATATTTGTTAGGTTTTGTGCTTCAGCCTCTGCTTTTGCAAATTCAATTGCTTCCTCTGATAGATCATAGCCAAGAAACTTACTGTTGGGAAATTCCTTTGCCATTTTTGTTAAGGCTACTCCTCTACCACAGCCTACATCAAGAACAGAGATGCCTTCCTTTAATCTTTCCATTATTCCTGTGACCAAAGGCAGTATATGGTCAAATAAACCGGATACAACTGTTTGAAAGCTGTCTTCGACCATTACTTCATGAAACCTCTTGAATTCCGAATATCCTACTCCACCCCCATATTTGAAACAATTAATAATCTTATCTTCCACGTCTCCCATTAAAGGAATGTATTGAGCAAAAACCGATATGTTGTTTGGTGACGCTTCACGTGTTAAACAAGCTGCATGTTCTGCAGGAAGATAATAAGCAGAAGTTTCGGGATTGTATGTAATAAACTCACCGGCAGTCATTGCTCCGAGCCACTCTCTTACATATCTTTCGTTTAGGTTTGCTGCTTCCGCAATTTGTTCACTTGTCGATGGCTCAAGCTTGCTCATTGTATCAAACAAACCTGTTCTATGTCCGATTGATGTCATAATAGACATTGAACTTTGATTAAGCATTCCAATTAATTTCTCGCCAAAGGCATCAACTTTTATTGTATCTATATTTATTGTACACATTTTGAACTCCTTTTTAGTTTTATAACTTCATTAATTCTTCAGTTAAATCTTCTTCAGTAAGATATATTTCATCTTTTATGGTCTTGTTCCTTTGACTTGAAAAAAATTTGAACAATGCCCCAATAACACTCAATGAAATGAATAATGCCATTATTACTCTTTCTCTGAAGTCAACCAAAGTAACTCCGGTTACCTTGAAGTCCCAAGTACCGGAGGATTTATTTATTTTATTCTCCATTCTCACACCCTCTTTTCGTTGATTAAAAAGTTGATACAAATTTAACATGTGTTAGCGGGGGTTAACAATAGAAGAACTACCGTATTTACAGTAGTTATATACTGTATTTTACAGGAGGTAATAGATTTGAAAAATTCAAATAATCCGCAATTCTTTAGCTTTTTTGATAGCTTCTGTGCGGCTTCTACAATCTAAGCGGCTAAGAATGTTGCTTACATGCATGTCGACAGTGCGAATGCTTAAGAAGAGCTTTTGTGAAATTTCTTTATTTGATAGACCAGGAGCTAATAATTTTAATATCTCGATCTGCCTTCTTGTTAAATTGATTTTTACATTATTTTTTACTCTTGAATCGGAAACTATTCCCAACTTT
>CAJHYN010000577.1_pt1 | contig 11088 bp, 13 predicted proteins | sample 9198641 | NCBI WGS metagenome assembly CAJHYN01 (sample SAMEA7708370, study PRJEB35096) | sediment metagenome | biome: marine neritic benthic zone biome [ENVO:01000025]; feature: sediment [ENVO:00002007]; material: shallow marine sediment [ENVO:03000034] sea grass bed [ENVO_01000059] ... | reverse complement strand
TTTTATCAACCCTCCCAAGTATTATTGCCAATCCTTCCGATATAGAATAATATAAAAATCTTCCTTCTGTTTTTATTCTCTTGGCTTCTTCCTGTTTTGTGCGGTCATCGGTTTGATTAAAGATAAGTTATTGTAAATAAAAGATTTAGATCAAAAAGTGTTGGTGATTTGGGTGTCCGGTTGTATTTTAGGAAATCTTTATACGAAAGAAAAAAAATAAAAGCGGTAGTACCAGCATTCAAATAATCGAAAAGATTAATCGTATAAACAAAGTGATAAAGACTATTGGCTGCTCATCAGAGCCCAAAGAAATAGAAGCACTATACCAACAAGCAATCTATGAATTGCCAAGACTTTATGGGGCAACCCTTTTTGATATTGAAGAAGAGCCACAAATAACAGAGTTGAGTAACGATAGTATTCGAGTTATTGGCCCCTATGAAGTATTCACTCCGATTTATAATAAAATAGGCTATAACAAAATAGATGAATCGCTTCTAAAAGATTTGGTGATTTCAAGATTGACCCATGCTGGCAGTAAACTCAAACTATCAGAATATTTAGCAGATAGTGGCAAAAAAGAGACTACTGTTTACAGCATCTATAGGTTTTTAGATAGATTTAATAAAGAGTATAAGAAACCTTTGAATAACCTCATGATCTTTACTTGGTATTAATTTTTAACAGAATTTTAAGCCAAGTTCTTCTTTACATTAAGGTATCGTAATGATTTTATCATAAATTTTGTTGTTTAATTCATCCATAATTTCTCTATTTGTTAATCTTTTGATTAACAAGGAGCATCAATACTATCAACTTGATAATTCCATTAAGTAGTTTGCACGCATTATATTGTAGATTATGCAGTTGATATCAAATCGAAAACTATTCCTTTCTAGTGTTTTGGCTGTTGTTTTTTTATAGCCGAGCTTTTCTTTGATGTAACTAAAAGGATGCTCAACTGCTGATCTTACTTTTGATTTCTTTTTATTTGTTTTCTTTTGCGAAGCTGATAACTTTTTTCTTCTTGTTCCTTTATCCAATATCCCATAGTATATACCTTTCTTGCGGGCTTCTCTTTTATCATCATTTTTGCTGTATGCGCTATCGGCAAATATTGCTCTTTCATCTCCACTGAGTAATTCTTCTTTCAACTGAGAATCATGTGGTTGTGCCGATGTGAATTTCCTCTTTCTTATTAGTTTGTCTACACCTATATGTCCTTTATATCCAAAATAGTTTTTCCCTCGTTTTACTGTCGAATGTGCATCACTATCTATTTGACTCGATGGTTTGTTCTCTAATTGTTCTCGCTTCTTTTTGCTCAATGGGCGATTACTTGATTCTATTATGCTGGCATCTATCAATGTAGCTTTCTTTATTAGTAAGCCTTCTTTTTCTATAAATAATTTAATCATTTCAAAGATTTTCTCATTTAATCCTTCTTCTACTAATCGTTCCCTAAATCTCCATATTGTTGTATAATCAGGTATTGTTGTTCTGAAATCTATCCCTATAAACTTCTGAAATGACAATCGATCATTTACTTGATCCTCTAGCTCCGGGTCTGATAAATTATAGAGATGTTGCAAAAACAACATTTTCACTTTTAATAACATATCCTTGTGCGGAGCTCCGCCTGTTCTTTGGTTTGTTCTATCTACTACTTTTACTAATTCCAATATCGAATCCCATTTTACTATTTTATTTATCTTTTCTAATTTTGTTAAGATCCTGCTTGGCTTTCTGCTTCTACTTATTTCTATGTCTGCAAAGCTTAGTTGGCTCATTACTGCTTCCTTTTTTTGAACTCAACTTATTTATTTCTTTTATCTTTTTCAGGTTTTTTTCTTAGGTTTTGCAAAGGTTTCTATAAATCAAAAGTCGAGGATGTTTCCTTTAGCTATACAAAGAAGCAACTCGGTAGTAAAATAGGAGTTGTATTTTATGATCTGACCACAATTTATTTTGAGAGTAGTCAACCAGATCAATTACGTATGACCGGTTTTTCGAAAGAAGGCAAACATCAAAACCCACAAATACTACTAGGTTTGTTAGTAGGAAGGAATGGTTACCCTCTTGGTTATGAAATTTTTGAGGGAAATACCTTTGAACCCGAATTATGCATTAGGACAATGCAGAAACCGTAAATCTATTTTATAACAATCAGTTATTCTATTGCTTTGCATTAGAAAATGGTTAAAAGGAGAAGATTTGTAACTTCTTATAAATGAATTAGTTACTGAAAATAATGTTGTACTAATGCATAAACTGGGTTGAAGGACATACCTTGATACTTGTTTTGGAACGCTTCAGTGATCGGTTTGAGTTAGAAAAGCCAATTGTTGTCTGCGATTCGGGTTTATTAACAAAAAATAATATCGATTCACTTTTGGCCAAAGGATATAAATACATATTAGGTGCTCGAATTAAAAATGAATCCGAAGTAATCAAAAAACAAATTGAAAACTTTGATTTCAAAGGTGGACAAATTCTTCAAATCAAAAAAAGAGATAATACAAAACTAATTATAGACTACTCTGATAAACGAGCTAATAAAGATAAATTTAACAGAGATATTAAGTGGGATGGGTTAAAAGGATATATCACAAATACAGAACTGCCTCATCGGGAAGTTATTGAAAGCTATAAAAATCTATGGAAAATAGAGAAGGCATTTAGAATTTCTAAAAATGATCTAAAAATAAGACCGGTATATCATAGGTTGAAAAATAGAATCGAAGCACATATCTGTATTTCGTTTGTAGCATATTTATTATTCAAAGAGTTTGAAAGAGTACTTAAAAAACATAACTCGAATATATCCGTTCAGAAAGCTATTGAGCAATTAAACAAGATCTATGAAGTCGTTATCTTAAAAAACAATAACATTAAACGTACTTTCAAATTAAAAAACAATGATACTCAACAGAAAATAATAGATATTATCAAATATGAGTTCTAATTTGGGTGTCTTACGCACAAAACAGGAGTTTGCCGTAAAAAAAGGAGAAAAATTAATCAAAATAATATTAATCGGAGCAATATTAATTATGAGCTCAAAGCTTCTTGGCATATTTTAATTTAACGTAAATTTACTGGAAGCCTTTTCAAGCCTGTCCATTATGGCTTTGCCCAATCCAACTTTTTTGACAGGCTCAACCAAAATTAAATCAAGGTCCAAAGAATCAAGCTCATGCATATACTTAAATAAGTTGGCAGATGCTTCTCTTAAATCTCCCCTACGCGAAAGTATTTTCACCTCCGAAAAATCAAACTGGTAATTATTTTCTTCTAAGACGAGTAGTCCTATTTTTTTATTATCCAAATCATCAAATATTCTTTCGTCAATAATTTTTAGAGGAATATTAGTTGAATAATGAAAAGGTAATTGTCCAGGCGCATTTGGAAGATGATTAAAATTATTATTTTGTTCAACTTCTCCAACAATTTCTTCAATATCTTCGAGAGGAAGTCCTCCCGGTCTCAATAAATTGACTTGGTCATTTTTTATTTCCAAAATTGTTGATTCCAGCCCAACATTGGACTCACCGCCGTCTAAAATCAACTCAATTCTATTTTTTAATTGTTTTTCAACATGTTTTGCAGATGTGGGGCTAAGCATACCAAATTTATTAGCCGAAGGTGCTGCTATTGGTGTTCGCGACTTATTTATTAAAGATAATGCCACAGGATGATTTGGCATACGAACAGCCACTGTTTCATTTCCTGCCGTAACAATTTCAGGAACAATTTCCTTTTTAGGAATTACTAATGTTAAAGGTCCAGGCCAGAATTCTGCAATTAATTTTTGAATATTCGCGTTATCAATTTTGCATATTTTGTCTAATTGCTCAATTGTGCTTACATGCAAAATCAGCGGGTTAAAATAAGGTCTGCTCTTAGCTTCAAAAATTTTTGCTACTGCAATGGGATTTAATCCGTCCGCACCGAGGCCATATACTGTCTCAGTAGGAAATGCTACTAACTCACCAACCTTAATCAATTCAGCAGCATAGTGGATATTTTCAGATGTTGCTTCTAACGTCTTCATTGATTAATAACAAGTGCATTTAAAGAAATTAAAAGTAAATATTTATATTGTGTTTTCAAAATTCAGCACATTTAAATAAATATGGACAACATCTCTAATAAAAATAATTTTGAAAACAATCTTGCCATGGAAATATTAAAAGCAGAGAGGAACAAAGCAACATTGCTGCTTTATGTTTTTATTCTTCTTTTGGTTTCATCATTGGTTATTTCTTTTTTCTTTGTTAAAGAGATGTTAGAAGTATTTGGGAATCAATTCATCCCGACTTATGTACTAAGTGCAATTTTTCTTTTACTCGTTTTTAGAGAATTCAATATTAGAATAATCTTAAAGAGGTTGATTAACAAAAGGAAAAGAGTAAATGTAATTTTTAGATATATAAATACATTCGTTGAAGTAAGCTTACCTTCATTAATGATAATCATTTTACTTCAGTTTAATTACACTGTTTACCTAATATCCTCACCGCTGGTTTTGCTTTATCTGGTATTTATTTTTTTAACTACTCTAAGCCTTGATTACAAAATTTCTATTTTTGCCGGAGTTGTTGCTTCAATAGAATTCTTGGTTTTACTATTAATTTTGCTTAATGATAATACGAACTTAAGTACACCTATAAGTAATATTTACTTCTACTTAGGTAAAATAATCATAATTTTTATAAGCGGATTTATTGCAGGATTTATTGCAGAGAGGTTAAGAAAAAACATATACAACACTTACAATCAAATTAGCCGACAGAATGAAATTATAAATTTGTTTAATCAACAGGTTTCTAAAGAGATTGTTAATGAATTAATTGATAAAAGAGAAAATTTAGAAAGCGTTAGAAAGTTTGTTTGCATTATGTTTCTGGATATCCGCGGATTTACACATTTCGCCGAGAAAAAACAGCCGGAAGAAATTATAAAATTTCAAAATGATGTTTTTGGATTCATGATAGAAATAATTACAAAAAATCACGGGATAATAAATCAGTTTTTGGGTGATGGTTACATGGCTACTTTCGGCGCTCCTTTATCCAAGGGAAAAGATTGCCAAAATGCCTTCAACGCCGCAGTAGAAATTATAAAAAAGTTGAATGACAAAAATATCAAAGGAAAAATACCGCGAACTAAAATAGGTATTGGCTTGCACGCAGGTTTTGTTGTAGCAGGAAATGTTGGAACTTCAATTAGAAAACAATATTCTATTTCAGGAAACACGGTAATTTTATCTTCGCGAATTGAACAGCTAAACAAAAAGTATGATTCGCAATTATTGATTTCACAAGAAGTTCTCGATAAAATTACCCCAGGTGAAATTAAAATTGACCAAATAGGCCCCGTAGAAGTTAAAGGCAGAGAAGAACCAATCAACATTTATAAAGTTTTATAAACCGGAGAAAAATTAATGAAAGAATTCAAAGAATTTTGTAAGGTGCTGGCAGACGAAAGTGCTAAAATTATTAATAACTATTTTAGAAGCAAATATTCAATAGAAACTAAAGATGATCACTCCCCAGTTACTATTGCCGATAAGAAAGCAGAAGAAGTAATGCGTGAATTAATTACAAACCATTATCCTGAGCACGGCATTATAGGTGAAGAGTTTGGGAAACATAACGAAGAGGCAGAATATACATGGATACTTGACCCGATTGACGGTACAAAAAGTTTTATACTTGGAACCCCTTTGTTTGGGACTTTAATAGCACTTACGAAAAATGATGAACCGGTACTTGGTGTAATTAATCATTCCGCTTTGGATCAATATTTAATTGGAAATAACGAAAACGCTCTATTAAACGGCGAAAATGTTAAAGTAAGAGAATGTAAAAGTGTTGAAGATGCTGTATTAATCACAAGTGATCATAGACTGGTGAAAGATTACCAGGACGGAAAGAAGTATGACGAACTAGTTTCAAAGGTAAGTATTTATAGAGGTTTTGGCGATTGCTATGGCTATTACTTGCTTGCTACAGGCTACGCAGATATTATGGTTGATCCAATTATGAATATCTGGGATATTACTGCTGTTATTCCTATTATCAAAGGTGCTGGGGGCACAATCACAAACTGGCAAGGAGGAGAAGCTAACAACAGCAGCAGTTGCGTTGCAACAGGCGGAATAATTCACAAGGAAGTTATATCAATTTTGAACCCTAATTATGTGTTATGAAGTATTTGGTGAAAAGATTCCATCTTTCCAAAAGATGGAATCTTAAAATTACATACATTGGACTGAACTAGCCTTTATCTTTTTTCAAACTATCGTAAGAACGGTAAACCTCGATTGTTACTGAGTTCGTTCCATTGTAACCAATGGATACTACTCTAACTCCCTCTATTTCCTTATAAAGGTCGATTCTTGCAACTAGTTTATCATTGTCAATTAAATCATTATCCAATTTCTTTTTATCACGCGGAATGTTATCCAAAGCCCAGTAAATACCTTTCTTTGCATTTCGAAAAGCTAAATCTAAATTTTCTTCAAAAGCCAAATTCGATTGAGAAAAAGCTGTGGAACTCAGAAATAGAAGTAACAAAAAATGCGATTTCATTTTTACTCCTCTTTTTAGAATCTTTTAGGGAAAGCTTGCATCGAATGTAAGTAAAAATTAGTTAAATTTAAACAAAGGAGATAAACATGAGCAAAGTTATAACAGGAACTGATGCAAACTTTGAAGGTGAAGTTTTAGGTTCGGATAAACCTGTATTGGTAGATTTTTGGGCACCTTGGTGCGGACCTTGTAGAATGGTTGCGCCTTTAGTTGAAGAAATTGCCAACGAATTGGACGGACAATTAAAAGTTGTAAAAGTTAATACAGATGAAAATTTTACAACTTCAGTTCAATACGGTATTAGAAGCATCCCTACTTTGGGTATTTTCAAAGGCGGTAAATTGGTTGACACTGTTGTTGGTGCAGTTCCTAAAAGCCATCTTTTGGAAAAAGTTGAACCTCATATAGTAGCAGTAAACTAAAATAAAAAAGCCCGGCTTGTCCGGGCTTTAATCAAAAAACAAATCTTATTTTTCTTCGATTGCGTCAACTGCACAAACTTCAACACAATTCTTACAATCATTACACAATTCAGGAACAATAAAAGAATAATCTTCTGATAAAGCTTCTTTTGTTTCGCCGTTCACTTCATATTCTTCGCCTGCATTGTAAATAGCGTCGTTGTCACATTCGTCAACACATGCTGAACAATTAATACATTCATCATTTATGAACATCATTTTAGGAGCTCCTTGTATTTTTATTTTACAAAGTTATTATCGAACTACATTGTAAAATTATTTAGTTAATAAATAAGAAACAAGAGGTTATCATCTTAAAATCATAAAAAAAGCAATAATTGTTAGCCCGATCAAGATCATCCTGTTATAAAGTTTCGTAGAAACCTTGTGAAAAAGACTATGGCCGATTATCATTCCAATTATAACAACCGGAATAACATATAGAAATGTAAGAAAAATTTTTTGAGTTGTAACTCCGGTTATAATATGCATAATTACAATTGTAATTGAAGAGAAGATAAAAAAACCTGTGATAGAAGCCTTTAATTTGAATTTATCCCAGCCCATGATATAGAAATAAATCAAAACAGGTGGACCATTTATATTGAAAGCCCCTCCGAACAAACCTGACAACACTCCAAATAAATATCCCCAGTTTGAGCTTATCTCCTTCTGTTTTATTAAGTTCATATTTGTCGAAAGCACAAACAACAATATTATTATTCCCAAAATCATTTTTACTAAACCGGGATCAGCTTTAGATAAAAAGAATGCTCCAAAAGGAATACCAAATATAGCACCAATAATTAAGCTTTTGAGTTCGCGGAATTCAATGTGAGCTTTTAACTTAATAATCAAATAAACGTTATTTACTAAGCCAAATAAAGCTGCCAAAGGGATCGCCTCTTTTATATCCATAATAAACGATAAAAGAGAAATAGCTACCATGGCAAACCCGAATCCGGTAAGTCCCTGTGTAAAAGATGCAAAGAAAAGAATTGCGGCAGAAAGAATTAAAATATTATCCAAATTACTCCAGCTCAATAATGGTCTGCCTAAGTTAAGAATAAATTGTAGATAAAATAAATTCAGCGAATAATTTTTCACCTTTTATGGAATAAACTAAGTTATGAGACGTCTTATCTAAATAATTATGCTTGCAACAAAAGTTGTTTTATTTCATCTAATTTACTTAAATAAGAATTTTCTTTATTTTATATACAATTATAAAGTTTTAAGAGAGAAAAATTATGGAAACAATTGATACAGTCGATAAAAATTACAAAGTGTACGATGATTCATCAAATTATCATACGAAATGTGATTTAAATAAATTCCCTTTCAAAACTGAATTTAGTTTTGATGTATTGATTGAAATGTGGGAAGGCGCCTTTGCAGAAAAGGATAAAATCAAATCCACTTTCGCAGAACCTGTTTTAAATAAATTGAAAAACATCCCGGAATTAAACGGCCCGATAAAAAGCATTGCTGCCCTTAAAAAACATGAAGACCTTGTTGATGTTTTGATGTCGGTAATATATCCGGCAGCAGAGTGGGACAGAATAATTCAAGCCTCTACAAGGCCTTTTTCGATGGATACATTTTACAGTACGGACTTATTCGAAAGAATCTTTGGAAAAACTCAAGAAGAAATATATGCTCGGCTTGATAACAAACCTAAGGAGATGCTTGTCGGGAAAATGCTGCATGCATACTTATTAATTTTAAGCCAGTGTTATAATATAAATAAGAAACTTGAAACACCTTTGATTATGGGTGTAACAGACCCTAAAACAAAATTAAAGAGATATTTTCAGTTTAAGTTTAGCCCGGATTTTATAAAAGTAAAAGTTAACGGCGAGCTTCCTGAATTAACTGAAGAAATGATTGACGAAATATTTGAAGACATCACCAACATTGATAAATGGGTAAAATATCTTCCCCCGGAAAAATTTGAATTCCACGGATTTGCAAATATATCTGCAGTCAACGTTACAGACCAGGAAATAATTTCCCAACTGAAACATGATTTGTTAGAAAGAGATACAATAATTTCGTCCGATAAATTTTCTTTGCTACAAGATAAAATGAAAAACCTTTACAGGCAGCCTGATCTCAGGCTGGGGCTTGTTGCCTTCCCTAAAGATTGGAACTTGCTTTACGACTTTGCACACAAACTTGGTGAAAGTTTTATGTTCAATAGTTCTCAGGGAATTTCATGCGAACAAGCTGAACATTCAATTTACGGAGATGCTATTAAATCAGGTCACCCCCTAATAATTGAAAATTTGGATGAATGTAATTGTATTTCTCCGGTAGAACAAGCACTGTTAAATCAAGGATTAAGAAGCATAATTATTGCTCCACTTTATTATGAAAATGACTTAGTTGGCGTTCTTGAATTAGGCTCGCCGAAACCGGAAGCCCTGAATACGTTAAACGCTTTCAAGATAAAAGGAATACTGTCTTTATTTGCTGTTGCCGTAAACAGAAGCATTGAAGAATTAGAAAGTAATCTTCAAACTGTTATTAAAGAAGAATGCACAGCAATACATCCTTCGGTTGAATGGCGTTTCAGAAGAGCAGCAATGAATTTAATCACAAAACGAGACAACGACCAAACAGCAGAAATGGAGCCGATTGTTTTTGAGAAAGTCTATCCGCTTTACGGTTTATCTGACATTCGCAACTCTTCAACAATGCGCAATGAGGCAATTCAATCAGATCTTGTTGAGCATTTGAGAATGGCTAAAGATATTGTTGTTTCCGCTTCTAAAATTAAATCAATCCCGATTTTTGATGTGCTTGGCTACAGAATCGATTCATACATAACTAATATCAAAGAAGGGTTGAGTTCCGGTGATGAATTGAGTGTAATAGACTTTCTGAATAATGAAATTGAATCTACATTTAATCTTGTAAAAGGCTTTAACTCTTCGTTAAAAGAAATGATAGATAATTATTGGAATATACTTGATCCGAATTTAAAATCATTTTATGAAAAGAGAAAAGATTTTGAAGAAAGCGTTGCGATAATTAACGAGACAATAAGCAAGCACCTGGAAGATGCTGAAGTTGAATCTCAAAAAATGTTTCCGCATTATTTTGAAAAATATAAAACAGACGGGATCGAGCATGGTATTTATATTGGGCAATCAATGGTTGAAGAAGAAAAATTTGATTTGATCTATTTGAAGAATCTACGTTTATGGCAGTTGATGGTTACAGCTACTATCGCAAGAAAGCTTGCTGAGATAAAACCATTTCTAAAAATACCTTTAGATACTGCACACTTAATCTTAATTCAGAATTCGCCTCTTTCAATCAGATTCAGACATGATGAAAAGAAATTTGACGTTGACGGTACATATAACATTCGCTATGAAATAATGAAGAAAAGAATTGACAAAGCAATTATAAACGGTTCTAAAGAAAGATTAACACAGCCAGGCAAAATTGCAATGGTTTATTCTCATGCTAATGAAGCAAGAGAGTACCGCAAGTATATTGAATATTTGATTTCAACAGGTAGTTTGAAAAATAATGTTGAAGATCTGCAATTGGAAGCTTTACAAGGCGTAAGCGGATTAAAAGCATTGAGAGTTGATGTCAATTTCGATTTTGATGCAAAAGAAAAAATAGAAAAAGAAGAAATCAAAAAAGTCGTCGAAAATATTTCTGAATCAGTAAACTAACAACAGCATTGTCGGTAAATTAAGAAAAGGCCTCACTTACTTTTGTGAGTTATCACCTTAAATTATAAGGTGGAAAAATGAGCTTCTAAAAAGAAAGGAGACCTGTAATGGAAATTAAAAAAAGAGAAAGAAAAAACAAACTAAACATATTCACACAATTAGAAGGATATGACCATTATCTTGGATTGGATTGGTCACAAGATGGATATTCATTAGAGTTACTGCAAAATAAAAAGCTGTTTAAAATGCGAAATATTTATTAGCTTTAATCAAAGGAAAACCGAGAATATCATATGCAAAAAAGTCGCTGTTTACTACTAAAAAGACAACCAAAAG
>CAJHYN010000558.1_pt1 | contig 11093 bp, 4 predicted proteins | sample 9198641 | NCBI WGS metagenome assembly CAJHYN01 (sample SAMEA7708370, study PRJEB35096) | sediment metagenome | biome: marine neritic benthic zone biome [ENVO:01000025]; feature: sediment [ENVO:00002007]; material: shallow marine sediment [ENVO:03000034] sea grass bed [ENVO_01000059] ... | reverse complement strand
GAAAAAGAAAATTACTGAAATGCCGGGCTATAAAATTTTTAATGAAGTTTTGCCTGATATAATTAAAAGGTTAGACCCATACCGTCCATATTGGCAATCATCTCCATTCGGGTTTGAAGAAGATCCCAATTCGCAATTAAGCGGTAATAATCATCAGTGGAATATTTGGAGCCATTGGAAAGATTATACAGAAGTAAATAAAGACAAAAGTTTGTTTATCTCTGAGTTCGGTTTCCAGGGACCTGCTAATAAAGATACCTTTGAAAAATTCATCCCCATGGAAAACAGGAAAATACAAGACGAAATTTTTGAATTTCATAATAAGCAAATTGAAGGTCCTGAAAGAGTTGTTAGATTTTTATCAGGACATCTGCCTTTAACAAATAATTGGGATAATTTCATTTATCTCACCCAACTTAATCAAGCTTTTGCATTAAAAACATGTTTGGAATACTGGCTCGCAAACGGAATAACAAACGGAAGTATTATCTGGCAATTAAATGATTGCTGGCCAGTTACGAGCTGGGCAATTATTGATTCGGAACTTAAACCGAGAATAGCATATCATTTTGTTAAAGATGCCTTTTCTCCTGAGGCTATTACGTTCGAAAGTAATCAAGATATATCCTGTACGATCCATAACAGGAGCAATAAAGAACTTAGCCGGACTGTAAAACTATCTATGATACAATTATTGACAAGTGAAGCAAAAAAAGAGATTATAAAAAAAGTTACAATCCCTGCAAAGAACTCGGTAAATATTGAGAAAATAGTTGATGAAGAAGCTAATCTTGACGAAGTAATAATAATCGGGACTTTATATGATGAGAAAAGTAATCAATTACACAGAAATTACTATTTGAACTCAAGATGGAAGCATATTAAACTTCCCACAAAACAAATTGAAGTGTCATTAAAAAAAAATGGAAATAAAGAATTTTTACATGTTGTTTCGAATTCAATAAATCTCTTTATAGATCTTTATTATCCCAAAGTAACATTCTCCAAAAGAGGTTTTATACTTCTGCCGGGAGAAGAAATAAAAATAGATATGAAAAAAGAATTTCAGGAAGAAATAAAAGTTGAAGAAATAAAGTGTTTTACGCTGAATGATTATTTGAATAAGCCAGATTAGTAATGTGTAAATCAAAAAACATATTTAGCCTTTTCTTTTTGTGCTTAACATCTCTTTTCTTAACAGGTAATATTCATAGCCAGCAGGTCAGTGTTAACAGGATAGAAAGTATGCCCGATTTTCCGTCACCTTACTTAATGAGAGACTGGAAGGAGGCAACAATAGGTTATGATTCATTGGTATTTAACGACCAATTAACCGGGGAATACCTGCCGCTAATTTTCTTTAGGAATAATACTATTAATTACCCTGGTGAAATAAGTTTCGGGTTTCATACATTCGTTGGGACTGCCTTTCCAAATTCCGGGGAAGCAATCAATGCAATACCTGCTGTTGTAGGTGCGTCCCTTGTCGGTATTGATAAGAGCAATCAAAACGGGTACGACTGGGTAAAGATGTGCCGTGAATATTTTAATAAGCGCCCTGAAGAAAATGTTTACCTCAATCACCCGAATACTCAAAGTGCCGATGACTGGTGGTACGCTACAATGCCTAATGTTTTTTTCTACCAATTATATGATCTATATCCTAACACTGAAGACTTTGATTACCAATTAAGAAGTGTAGCAGATCAATGGTTAAAAGCTGTTGAAGAAATGGGCGGGAGCACTTCGCCCTGGGATGTTCCGTACATGAACTATAGAGGATGGTCTCTCGCAACTATGACTCCTTTTGCTGCGGGCGTAAAAGAGCCTGAAGCTGCCGGTGCGATAGCGTGGTTATTGTACAATGCCTACAAAGAAACCGGGGAAATAAAGTACCGTGTTGGTGCAGAATGGGCAATGGAATTCCTAAACGGATTAAATTCAAACCCGGCTTATGAACTACAATTATCTTATGGAACATATATAGCCGCCAAAATGAATGCCGAGCTAGGAACTGATTATGACTTGGAAAAATTATTCAACTGGTGCTTTGATATTAGTTCTTTGCGAAATTGGGGTTCTATTGTAGGAAAGTGGGGTGGATTGGATGTTTCCGGTTTGATAGGAGAAGTTAACGGTAATAATGACTACGCATTTTTGATGAATACTTTCGAGCAAGCCGGGGCGCTTGTTCCTCTTGTCCGTTATGACGACAGGTTTGCAAAAGCTGTTGGTAAATGGATGCTCAATGCCGCAAACGCCGCGAGATTGTTTTATACTAACTATCTGCCCGATAACAATCAGGATAGTGAAGAATGGTCTCACCAATATGATCCGAATTCATATATCGGGCATGAAGCTATGAGGCAATCCAGATTTGGTCAAAGTCCTTATGCAACCGGTGATGCTATTGACGGAGGCTGGGGAGAAACCAACCTTGCTCTTTACGGATCGTCACATGTTGGAATTTTCGGAAGCATAATAGATACAACAAATGTTGAAGGTATATTAAAACTTGATCTTCTAAAAACGGATTACTTCAATGATGATGCATATCCAACATACTTATTCTTTAATCCTTATGATGAAAATAAAACTGTTGAAATAGATGTTAGTGAAGGAGCAAAAGATATCTATGAAACTACAGCAAATAGGTTTTTAATTAATAACGTAAGCGGTTTAACACAAATAGATATCCCATCTAAATCCGCTATTGTTGTTGTGCTTACTCCTCCCGGTGGTAGTCAAACCTATGAACTAAATAAATTTATGATAGATAATGTTATAGTTGATTATCGTTCAGGACAAGCATTTTCAAACTATCCTCCCAGGATAAAAGCGTTGGCTGCAAAAGAATTAACTGTACTTCAAGAGGATACCATCCAAGTTTATTGTACTGCTGCTGATAATGATGGTGATGAAATTGGTTATCAATGGATTGCTTCTGATGGTGAAATATTAAACAGCGGTAAAGAAATTACCTGGGTGGCTCCAGCTTTAACAGGCAAATATAATATTACAGTTGAAGTTAATGACAATAACGGTGATAAAGATGCAGCTCAAATTGAAATAGAGGTTGTTGAAGCTTTTAACACCCCACCTGTTATTTGGAATCTTAAAGCTGAGCCAAGAAAAATAAATTTAGGAGCGGAAACAACAATAACGTGCAGTGCGAAAGATAATGAAAATGATGATTTAACTTATAGCTGGCTGAGTATGACTGGAGCAATATCCGGAACCGGCTCAACAATTAATTGGACAGCACCGAATGAACCCGGAAATTATTTTGTTGTTTGTTTCGTATCCGATACAAAAAACGCTGAAACAATTGACAGCATAGAAATTGCTGTGAGAGATTTATCAGTTTTTCAAACAGGCTCGTTAGTTTGTTATTATCCGCTTGATGGCAATGCAAATGACGAAAGCGGAAATAATAATAATGGTATTGTTTCAGGTGCAGCTTTAGTAAGCGATAGATTTAATGAAGATAACAAAGCATATTTTTTTGATGGTAGTAATGATGTTATTAATATTACTAATAACCAATCGTTAAATTTTGAAGAGGCTATATCAGTGAATTTTTGGATTAACATAAATTCGTTTTTTGACAGGGAGCAGTATCCAATCTCGCACGGAAATTGGGAAGATAGATGGAAAGTATCAATTACAGATGACAGAATTAGATGGACTATCAACACAGGTACTGGGATTGCCGACCTTGATTCAGAGACTATTTTGCAAACGAATGCATGGTATAACGTAACGGCATTATACTCGGGAACAGATATGGAAATTTATCTTAACAATGAGCTTGATGCATTTCAAAGCTGGTCTAGTACCCTCAATCAAACTGATCTTGATCTAACCATAGCAAGCGCTGTCCCTGGAAATAGCGAATATAACTTCAGAGGCGTTTTAGATGATATACATATTTATGATTATGCTCTTTCCCTTAATGAAATAGATAAACTTTATGATGTGATAACAAATGTCGAAGAGGAAAAGTCTTATAACCTTCCCACTGAAAATCAGTTATATCAAAACTACCCGAATCCGTTTAACAGTGAAACCAACATAAGATATCAAATTAATAATGAATCGAATGTGAAACTTGAGATATTTGATGTGCTCGGACAAAAAATAATAACGCTGATTAATGAAAATAAAACTCCCGGTTATTATTCCGTAAAATGGAACGGTAAAAATTCGCGAGATGCAAAGATAAATTCCGGCATATATATTATTCATTTGAAGACGGGGAATTATACGGCAAGCAGGAAAATGATTTTGCTCAACTAAGCGATTCGAATAAAAATGAAAAATAAAATAATTTTATACTGTTACATTATATCAATCGGATTGCCGTTATGTATATCAGATGTTGCCGCACAGAATAATGATTCACTATTAATAAAAAGCAAAAAAGAAGTAGGGCAGATTGAAGTAGGCAGCCCGTACGTTGGAATAGAAATTCACAAAAGTTTTCCAATGCTAAACCGGATAAGTTTTTATTACCCTGTTGCAAATAGTATCGATATTAGTGAAGATTACTGGAAAAGGGAAAATTACCGGATTATATCTGTTGGATTAAAAGTAGGGGAATCGCCTAAAAGATTTTTGGAAAAGGAAATTTACGAGGTTGAACAAACACCTTACACTGTTTCTTTTACAAAGCAGAAGTATGAAAGTGATATAAAAATAAGTTACGAATTTTGTAAAAACCAACCTGCAATGGTAATAACTTATGAAATCACCAACAAATCTAATACAGAAAAGGACTATGAAATTTATACAAGATTGGAAACAATATTAAGAACCAGCCATTCGTATAAATTAAAAGACAAAGCCCTTACCCAATTTGAAAAGAATGGGGCAATAATCAGAATTAACTACGATGAAATTGAAACCGGGAATGCACAAGTTTTTATAGCCAATGTAGGCTTACTTCCTTCAAGTTTTACAACCGTTGGAGACATCAATTTGGATGAGTGGTGGTTAAACAATAACGGACCTCTTACAGGCAAAACGATTCAAAAAAAAACTGGTAAGCCCGCTGCTGCTTATATTTATAAGAAAAAGTTATTACCCGGTAATACATTAAAAATAATTCAGGTAATCGGTTCATCAAAAATTAATGAAGCTGAAGAGAGAACAAAGTATTTATTAAACGGATATGGAAAAGAAGTAGCAGAGTATGAAAAATATGTTTTAGAAGAAGCGCTGACTAAGAAGGAAATAACAACCGGCGACGAAGATCTGGATTTCACTGCTCATTGGGCAAAGGCGGTTTTAAGTACCAACAAACATTATATTGATGGCCACATTGTTCCGATGCCTGCTCAGGCACAATACAATTTTTATTTTACACATGATGCCTTGTTGACCGATCTTGCTGCGGTTAATTTCGATTTGGCAAGAGTGAAAAATGATTTAAAATTTATAATTAAACACGCCAATGCGGAGAAAGTTATTCCTCATGCCTACTACTGGAAAGATACGGATTACAAAACGGAGTTTGCCGGAACAGAGAACTGGAACCACTTCTGGTTTGTAATGCTTTGTGCAAGATATTTAAGGCACTCAAACGATGTTGAGTTTACAAAAGTGTTATATCCTTATGTTGTAAAGAGTATTCAAACTGCTTTAATGAATAAAGGTGAAGACGGTTTGATGTGGTCGTTTAGGCCCGATTGGTGGGACATTGGAAATAATCTCGGGCCCCGTGCATATATGACAATTCTTGCAGTACGTGCTTTACGAGAATTCAATTTTATTTCTGCTGCCTTGGATAAGGATTTATCAATAATTAAATATTATGAAGAATCAGCTGAAAGGATGCACAATAATTTAATTGATAAATTATGGGACGACAAACTCAATTACTTAATCAGCTATTATGAAGACGGAAGCAAGGATGACCATATTTACATGGGCTCTCTGTTAGCTTCTCATCTTAATTTGCTTGATGAAATAAAGAACCGGGAATTGATTGCAACTGCAAAAAAATACCTGCTTGATGAACGACTTGGTATATATACGCTTTACCCAATGGACTTTCACGAGCTTATTGATTTTATGAAATTTGCCGGTAATGAAGCAGGTGAACCTTATCATTATGCAAACGGCGGGATTTGGCCCCATGGCAATGCATGGTATGCCCTTTCGTTAATTAATAACGGATTCAAAGATGAAGCATACGAATTTATAAAAAAGATAATGACAATAAGAGGTGCAATTGATAGCCCTAACGGTCAGCCTGCAATGTATGAATATAGAATAAGCGATAAAACAAATCCTGAAATTTACGGCAAGGTAGATAAGCCCCAGTTTTTATGGGCAGGGGGCTGGTATCTTTATACACTTTATAACCTGTTCGGCATAAGCGAAAATGAATGGAATATTTCTTTTGATCCTTATATCCCTGAAGAATTGGAATCAATAAAATTATCTTTAACTGTAAATGGTGAGCTTATTCCTATTGAAATTAATGGACATGGTAAAACTATATCAACAATTTTTTACAACGGCACGAGTATACCTTCTGCAATTATCCCTTCGGACTTTGAAGAACCCAAAAATATTGCGATTAAATTGGGAAAAACAAACACACCTTATTTAAGTTCGGCTAACACGAAGATTAAATCGCCGGAATACAATAATGAAAATAAAATTCTTAATTTTGTTTTTGAATCCTTTAAAAGCCACTTAGCTGAGTTTGAAATAACATCACCCTTTGAACCGGAAGAAGTGCTAATTAATGATAAAGAAAAGTTGAAACACTTAACACAAGAAATAGGAAGCGGTATTCGTATAATAAAAATTAAGTATGCTTTACAGCAGAATGATAATTCTTGCTCAATAAAATTTAAATAAAATATTAACGGGTTTAAAATGGCGGAAGTAGAACTAAAAAACATATCTAAAATTTATGAAGGAAAATCTAAAGCGGTTGACAATGTCAGCCTGAAAATTAATGACAAAGAATTTGTTGTAATTGTTGGCCCTTCTGGGTGTGGTAAATCTACTACTTTAAGAATGGTAGCAGGTTTGGAAGAAATAACAAGCGGTGAATTGTTTATTGACGGAAAACTTGTAAACGATGTTTTACCGAAGGACAGAGATATTGCAATGGTTTTTCAAAACTATGCTTTGTATCCTCACATGACGGTTTATGAGAATATGGCATTTGGTTTAAAGTTGAGGAAATTTGACAAGCAAGAAATTGATGAAAGAGTTAATTATGCCGCGGTCATTTTGGAATTGGAGGATTATCTCAATAGAAAACCAAAACAGCTTTCAGGTGGACAGAGGCAAAGAGTAGCCGTTGGAAGGGCAATTGTACGTAAACCAAAAGTCTTTCTGTTTGATGAGCCCTTGAGCAATCTCGATGCTAAATTAAGAGTACAGATGCGTACAGAAATTTCTAAGCTGCATCAGAAGATAGAGACAACAATGATTTACGTTACCCATGACCAGGTTGAAGCTATGACGATGGGCGATAGAATTGTAATTATGAAAGATGGGATAATTCAGCAGGTAGATACACCGTTAAATATTTATAATAATCCGTCCAATAAATTTGTCGCAGGATTTATTGGGAGCCCGGCAATGAATTTTATAAAAGGAAAAATAGTAACGGAAAGTCAATTGAATTTTGTAATAAATGAAGAACAGAAGATAAGACTGACTGGAAGGTATAATGAATCTTTGAGTAAATATAGTGGAAAAGAAATAACAATGGGTATAAGACCGGAAGACATAAGTATTGGCAGCGAATATGACGATTCTGAAAAGCAAAAGATTGAAGTTAAAATTGAAGTAGTAGAACCAATGGGCAATGAAACATTTGCCTACTTTAAAGTAAACAATAATCAAATGGTAGCAAGGCTCAGTCCAACGTCAGGAATAAAAGTAAATGAAAAAACAACATTATTTATGAACACATCCAAACTCTACTTTTTTGATGATTTAGGTATGAGCATATATTAAGCATTATTAATATTTACGCATATTCTGAAAGTTAGCATAACAATCGTCGATTTAGAAAACAACCTAGAAATCCTTCCACAACATGTCAGTGAAGTAATACAGTACAGAAGTTCGGACAGGGAATTATAGAATCATTGAGGAATCTGTAATTATTATTTATGAAAGTTAGAAATTTCGTTAATAGAATTATAGATTAATTGATTTTTCATCATTAAGAAAATTAATATTGGAATTAAATAAATTTTCTGCTATGTTAATTCAAGTCGTCTGAATATTTTTCTTCCTATAAATGATTTTATTCTTTTAACTTTAAGAAAACGCTGCACATAAATATAAGTAATTTACTGTAACTGATTGCAGTTGTTGTCTATTCTCCTCAGTCAATTTCTCAATTCAAATATTTTCGACTTGACTATCTTCTTAAAAGAAAGAATGAAAAACAAACATGGGTTGGTAATTACAATCGACAATAAAAGGTTTTTAGATGAAATAGAAATATCTAATTTGGTAATGTATCAGCTGCACTTTTTTAGGAGTAAAGTATGACACCTGTTAACATTCATGATATGACTTTAGCTGCAGGAGGCATCTTATGGAGGCGATCGTCCCATGGTCGCGAAATTGCAATAATCCATAGAACCCGGTACGGAGATGAATGGTGTCTTCCAAAAGGTAAACAAGAGAAAGGAGAAAAATTATTTAATACTGCACTACGAGAAGTTTTTGAAGAAACAGGCTGTGATGGAGAGGTAACCGGTTTTGCAGGTACTACTAATTATGAACATAAAGATAAACCTAAAATTGTTCTCTTTTGGAATATGGAAATTAAAAAGGAATGTTCATTTAAACCTTCGGAAGAAGTTGACAAAGTTGAATGGTTAAAGCCTAAAAAGGCTATTAAAAGACTTAACCATTTAGAAGAAAAAAATCTTCTCACTAAAGTTTACTATTGTCAAATGCGGCATCCTTGTTTCAAACTTTTTAGATTTTTTTGTTCAAGGCGATATGAAAGGCTCGCAGGCACAATTTTAGCCTTTCGTCAGGAATTAGAGCATAGAATATGCAAAACCAATTCGAGTGATCAAACTAACAGATGCTGGATTGATGCAGCCCGTAACTTACTTAAAGAAGCCGAATCACAACTAGGAAAGAAGAATATTGATAAAAGTTGGAGATGTTTGCAAGCAGCACAAAGGCTGGAATTGTTCGGTCTTAATAAGGACGAACTTAAGTCTAAAGTTGTAAGCCTGCGTGAAGAAGCATCAAAATTAAATGTCTGGAGAAAAAAAGCTACTGAAAAATTACTTGGAGTAAGAGACTGCGAAATTGCAGATTTGGAAAATGTATACCAGGCAACACTTCTTAGAGATGAACATTACTCAAATCAAGCTTATAAGGGAAGCCTTGCAAAAAGTCATATTATGCACCTGGCTATAATTCTCGCGTCAATTTTTCTACTTCTTTTCTTATTAATGGGAGCTGAAAACTCCCCTTTAGGTTCATCATCCAATCCAAGTAATCTAATGATGTTTGTATCTGTCTCGTTATTTGGGCTGCTTGGAGGAACCATAAGCGCTATGCTTAAGGTTCAAGATACTACTAAGTCATCCCGAATACCCGAAATGGTAACAACTGCTTCACTAACACTTCTCAGGATCTTTATGGGAGCAGCATCGGCGATGGTAATATATGTCTTTCTTCAATCTCAGTTGAAAGGTATTTTTGAATTCTTGAAAGATATTACATTAGAACCATATACAATATTTGCTATATCCTTTGTTGCGGGATTTACCGAACGACTAGTATTACGTGCAGTAGCATATGTCGCAGGGAAATAGAATAAGAGAATAGTGTTTTATACAACACTCTTTTCACGTGCTAATTGTTGTTCTTGATTTTCTTATTCATATATAAGTATTCAAAGTAACTTTGTTATAAAATAAAAATTATACTTTATTTATGGAATAATTGTAGTCACAGTTATTGAAGGTATTAGTGAACTGTCAATGTATAGTATTTAAATTATAGTTTTTGTTAAGCGGAAAACTTTATTATACGAATTTTGTAGAGGAAGAAATCATACGACTTTCGATCTTATTTAGGCATGATAGTCTACATAAGTGATATTGGGAGATAACAATTTCATGAAACTTAATAAATACATTAAGGAAATAGAAAAATCCTTTCTCAAAAAAGAAAATCCAAACCAAGATAAGGTCAGAAGATACATACCAATCAACTTGAGAAAAGCTACCAAATATAGATATCTAGCATATCGATGCCGTGAGTATATACGCAATTCAAGAGGAATAACAGAAAATGGACTGATTGATCTCACTGATCATGAAAAAATTGGGTTAGATGAATTAATACGAACCGAAATAGCAACCTCTTTTCCCTGGATTGCAGAAATTTATTCAGAGATTGTTGATGCTACAGCCCAAAGGATCAAATTAGATGAAATAAAACGTGAAATAAATAATAACAAGTATTTATATAATATAGATGAGTTAAAGATGAGGCGACCATATAGAAACAGAAGGCTGTTTATTTGGGACATCTTATGGGCTTTAGTTAGTATTTCCATAGATTGGTTAACACATAAAAAGGATTTAGTTGAAAACATTGAACGCCGTCTAAGAAAAGTTGAGAGAATGCGTTATAATGTTTCAACACCACTTCGTTCAAGACGAATTAGGATGGGAAAGGATGGACACACATTGCGAATATTTGAATATCCTAGTAAAAGAGTTAATCGTATATCTAATGTTAGTGTTGATGCTCGTTCATATTGGGAAAAATTTAGTGGTGATTCTAACTATGATAGAGATTTTCATTTAAAAGATCCTACTGGACAAAACTCACCCTTAGAGGCTATAGAAAAAATATTCACGGCTTCGACTTCTCCAGATGGATTTAAAAAAATCGTTAATCGAAACGCCTTGTATTGTGATCAAACAATACAATGCTTGCATCTAGAAGACATGGTTTATCATTTAAAAAGAAATGAGGATAAACCGGAAAAAACGGCTTCAGAATATTTAAAAGAAATATATCAAGAGGCTATAAGTAGAGTACAAGGATTGAAAATTTCAATTGTCTCT
>CAJHYN010000201.1_pt1 | contig 11093 bp, 8 predicted proteins | sample 9198641 | NCBI WGS metagenome assembly CAJHYN01 (sample SAMEA7708370, study PRJEB35096) | sediment metagenome | biome: marine neritic benthic zone biome [ENVO:01000025]; feature: sediment [ENVO:00002007]; material: shallow marine sediment [ENVO:03000034] sea grass bed [ENVO_01000059] ... | reverse complement strand
TATGACAAATAAAATAATCACCTATACCCAACGATTTAAAGCTGCCTCATCAGGAGCGGGAGCTTTTAACTGGATTTCAATGTATGCACAAAGCGATGTGAGAATTAACCGTACTCCATGGTTTGGAGGCACTCCCTGGGGAAAAGATGCGCCGCTTGATATTTATATGAAAAACTCTCCGTTATCTGATGCTTCCAAAATTACAACACCAACTATTGTCCTTGTTGGACAGAATGATGTTAGGGTTCCGCCTCCACAATCTGTAGAGTTGTACAGAGCATTAGAAAGTAATGGTGTTCCAACGCATTTATATATTGCTCCACGCGAACCTCATGGATGGAAAGAATTAAGACATAGGTTATTCAAGATTAATGTTGAAATTGACTGGTTTGAAAAATACGCAATGAACCGTGAATATAAATGGGTAGAAGCACCTGAAGTGGAAAAAGAGAAATAAAATCATTATTAGAAAATGCTAATGTCAAATTGGTTTTCGGGAAGCAGCATAGACGTCATGGACCACTCCATGACGTGGATCGCTGAGTGTAACTGTCAACGAATGGTCATTGACAACATGGATTCGGGTATAAACTTTTCCGAAAACCAATTTAGATACTCTACATTAGGGAATAAATCTCTTTTAAAAGTTGAATGATTATTGCAGCATGTAACAGAAAGTCGATAAAAATCATTATAGCTGAATCTCTATGAATTCATTATTAAATATGAGATATATTATGAAAAAATTTCATTACGCCTCATTTCTATTTTTAGCTTTATTTGTAATTTCTTGTGCTACCTCCAAAACATATTTAAATCCGAAATACCGTGGAGAAAAAATCAACAATGCATTTTTAGCAATGGCTCCCGTTGAAAACTTTGCATTAGTTGATGAAAACATTTTTGCAGAGGATTTAGATATCAAAGTATCAGTTGATTCGGTAAAATCAATTTTTTGTAAGACGTTGACTTCCCTGTTAATTAACAAATCCAGCTTTAGCAAGGTTTATGAAATAAAATTCAATGAGGGTGTAGAGTTTCAAGAAAGAGAGCTCCAATTTAATGAGGATACTTTCAAATTTAATATTCCAACAAAGCAGATAAAACACACCGCCGAAGGCGAAGTGTTCTTGCTATTAGTTGACGATGTTAATTTTGTGTTTCACCGAAAACAGCAAGATAATTACCCGTCAAGAAGCTACACTGCTTCAGGTGCAGACATGAATGATCTGAAATATCACTCATTAAAGGAATACGACTATTACATAACGCTAAACATAACTTACTGTATAATAGATAATTCTTCATTGGAAGTCGTTTCTTATGGTAAGCTTAAAGATCAAATTAAGTATGTGATCCCCAAAAGTGTCGATAAAATTCTTACGGAGGAAATTACAGAAATTGCGATGGGAATATTAGAAAAAACACCATTTGAGGACAACAGGTAGTTTAAACTTACTATTGGAAACAAAGGAAGCCATTCTATGGCGGTTAATTAGATCAAATAATATTGCTTAAATTAATTTTAGGAACATTTTCTTATGAGATCATTCGTTTTATTAATCCTAACCATTTATGTTTCTGTCAATTCTTTGTTGAGTCAGGATAGAATTACCGGCGAACTGTTCGCTACCAGGTCGGAAGTACTTGCCCAAAACGGAATGGTAGCAACCAGTCATCCATTAGCAACTCAAATAGGAATTGATATACTTAAAAACGGCGGTAATGCTATTGATGCGGCAATCGCAGCTAACGCTGCCCTGGGGCTTATGGAACCTACCGGATGCGGCATTGGCGGTGATCTATTTGCAATTGTATGGGATGCGAAAACTAAAAAACTTTACGGGCTTAACGCCAGCGGCAGATCACCAAAAAGTTTAACCTTAGAATACTTTGAAAAAGAAGGGATGAAAAAAATTCCTTGTTATGGCCCTCTTCCGGTCAGTGTTCCCGGTGCAGTTGACGGGTGGTTTGAACTGCATAGAAAATTTGGTTCAATGGAAATAAAAAAGATACTGGCTCCGGCTATTAGGTATGCAGAAAACGGTTTCCCGCTGACTCAATTAATAGCTTGGTATATGCATCGATCAATTCCCCGTTTCAAAAAGTCCGGTTACCCAAACATCGAAAACACTTATATAAAACAAAACGGCGGCAGATTACCTAACGAAGGAGAAATCTATAAAAATCCTTACCTGGCCAATAGTTATCAAAAAATTGCTGAAGGAGGACGGGACGTTTTCTACAAAGGAGAAATTGCTAAAACAATTCTGGATTTTATTCAGAAGGAAGGCGGCTTTTTATCAGAGCAGGATTTGGCTGAGCATAAATCTGAATGGGTAGAACCGGTATCTGTTAACTATAGAGGATACGACGTTTGGGAACTGCCCCCAAATGGTCAGGGAATAGCTGCACTACAAATGCTCCAAATACTGGAAGGATATGATTTTTCAAAAATTGAATTCGGTAGTGCAGAACATCTCCATTTGTTTACTGAAGCAAAAAAGTTGGCTTTCGAAGACAGGGCAAAGTATTATGCTGATATGGATTTTGTCAAAGTACCGGTTACCGAGTTAATATCCGATAGTTATGCGGAAAAAAGAAGAAAACTCATTGGCAATCGAGCTTCTACTTATGAGGCAGGCGAAATATGCACAGGAGAAACAATTTATATGACTGCAGCGGATAGAGACGGAAATATGATATCTCTAATTCAAAGTAATTATCGTGGCATGGGCTCCGGCATGGTGCCCCCAAAACTTGGTTTCATGCTTCAAGATCGAGGAGAATTATTCAGCCTAAAAAGAGGACAAGCAAATACTTATCAACCGGGTAAAAGACCTTTCCATACTATTATACCGGCTTTTATCACAAAGGACGGTGAGCCCGTTGTAAGCTTTGGAGTAATGGGCGGGGATTTTCAACCTCAAGGCCACACACAGATTGTTATGAACCTTATTGACTTTGGGATGAATTTGCAGGAGGCTGGAGATGCTCCTCGCTGGGATCATATTGGCACATCAACCCCTACAGGAATACCAGCCAAGGGCAAAGGTGAAATAAGAGTTGAATCCGGTATTTCATATGAGTCTATAAGAGGGCTCATGGACAAAGGGCATAAGGTGAGTTTTGCAAGAGGCAGATATGGAGGCTACCAGGCAATTATGTGGGACAAAGAAAATAAAGTCTATCGTGGTGCCTCAGAAAGCCGGAAAGATGGACAAGCTTTTGGATATTGAATTAAAATTTTTTGTGTGTTACTAAATTCTAAAGAATAATTTGCTAAATAGGTAGGAAGTAATGAAAATAAAAACAAATAATATGGCTAAAAATTTATTCTTTCTCATACTATTCTTCATTAGTCTTGCAATATCCTCAAATACCTGTGACCAGAATGAAAATAACCCCTTAGGTAGCGAAAACAATATCACTAATCCAAAAATAAATGACGGTCCATATATTTTTATCGAGAATAATATTCTGATTGAAAAAAGTATTATTAACGGAAATGTAATTACTAAAGAATTACCATTTGACTCAATAAAAACCGAATTTGAACCTGAGCTTCCTGTTTATGAAAATGTGAAAACAATTGCTGCCCTAAGTGATATTCACGGACAATATGCTTTGGCAATAAACATCCTGAAAAACAATAAGATAATAAACGAAAACCTAAATTGGGCTTTTGGCAAGGGTCATTTGGTTATCGTCGGCGATATTTTAGATCGAGGAGATAAAGTGACGGAAATGCTATGGTTTGTTTATAATCTCGAAAAACAGGCTGAAGAAAGTGGGGGTAAGATTCACTATTTATTGGGGAATCACGAATGCATGGTTTTACATAATGACTTAAGATACATTCATGATAAATATGTAGCCTCTTCCAATTTATTAAACACAACTTACCCTGAACTTTTTGGAAAGCAAACTATTCTTGGTAGATGGTTACGCTCGAAAGCAACTGTTGTCAAAATTAACGACAACCTGTTTAATCATGCCGGGATTTCGGAAGAATTTATATCCGGCGGATTTGACTTAGACGAAGTAAACAAACTTATGAGAGAATCACTTGATAGGGATAAAGAAGAAATGAAAGCTGGACCTTTTTATGAAAAATACTATGGTAAAAAAGGACCAATATGGTATCGAGGATATTTTAGAGATAACTTAAAGGAAAATCAAATAAATACATTGCTGAGTAAACTTAATGTAAAACACATAATTGTAGGTCACACATCTCAAAAACGCATTGAACAATTATACAACAAAAAAATCTTCAATGTTGATTCAAGTATTAAGAACGGAGAATATGGAGAAATTCTTTTTATAGAAGATGGATTATTTTTTCGTGGTACAAAAGATGGTGTGAAAATTCAAATAGATTAGAAAGTTTTATTTTTATTTATAAAGCTTCATGCTTTCAATAACAAGAATAAATCAAATTATTTTGCTAATTGCGGGGTATACAATGGAATTACAAAAAAGATTACACACTATAAAAAACGGAGTTTTCATTTTACTAATTCTGCTCTTTGGTTGTAATCAACAACCGAAGACAGTCATTACTCCCTGGGTACCATACGATGAATCGAAAGAATTAGCAGAAAATGCAGAACACGGATCCGTAAAAATGCGATATAAACTAATCCAATCAAAAATCCTGGATAAGAATGAAATATGGAAAAATGTATCGGGTCAAATAAGTGATTTCTCAGAAGAAGATTATCAAACACTAAAACCATTAATTTTCGAACAAGATATACCAACAATCCAGTCACATGTCAAATCAGGTGATCTTAGCTATGAAAAACTAACACAATGGTATCTTTACAGAATAGTAAAATATGAAAATGATAAAAATAAATTTCTAAACGCTGTTATCCATATTAACCCGGATGCGGTTAACGAGGCTAGAAAAAAGGATCAATATAAATCGAATGAGAACCATCCCATCTATGGTATGCCAATACTCATAAAAGACAATATTAATACCGAAAGTATGCCAACTACAGCTGGAGCACATGCCTTCAAAAGTAATAATTCATCAGATGCTTTTATTGTAGAAAGAATAAAAGAGAACGGTGGTATCATCCTAGGAAAAACAAACCTAAGTGAATGGGCAAACTTCCTTTGCCTGGGTTGTCCCAATGGCTATAGCGCTGTTGGCGGACAAACTCTAAACGCATATGGCCGCAAGATATTTGATACCGGTGGATCAAGCTCAGGAAGTGGAGTATCTATGGCAGTTAACTATGCCGCGGCAGCCGTAGGAACCGAAACCTCGGGCTCAATTCTTTCCCCTTCAAGTAAAAGCTCTCTTGTAGGACTCAAACCAACTGTCGGCTTATTAAGTCGAGGAGGTATTGTTCCCATTTCCAGCACATTGGATACTCCTGGTCCAATGACAAGAAATGTAATCGATAATGCAATTTTGCTTTCAGCCATGACCGGCGAAGACAAATCCGACCCGGCAACAAAAGGTAATCCCAAGGATAAAACATACTGGGAAGATTTAAAAACTGGAACATTAGAAGGATTACGATTGGGGGTTAACAAAAACTTTTTAGAAGACTCTGTTTATAAGCTAACCGTAGAAAAAATAAAATCCTTGGGGGCCACAGCCATTGAATTTGAACCGGAAAAAATAAACACTGAAGGCTTCGGTGCTTTACTTAGAGCCGATATGAAAACTGACCTCCCAAATTATATAAATGAATACGCATCTGAAGAGATTTTATTCCGTTCTGTATCGGAAATCGTAGATTATAATAAAGAAGATACTCTTGTTAGAATCCCATATGGCCAAGCTCGTTTTGAAGGAATCTTATCAACAAATATGAGTAATGAAGACTTAGTTCAGTTAAGGAAACAGTTGCATAAAGAGGGTGTTCGATTTTTTGAAAAACCAATGGTAGAAAACCAATTAGATGCTATTTTATCAATAGATAACCGGAATGCCCGGAATGCTGCTATGGCTAAATACCCATGCCTTACTGTTCCGATGGGCTACAAAGAAGACGGACTGCCAACAGGCATTACATTTATAGCCAGACCCTTTGAAGAGGATAAACTTTTGAAAATGGCATTTGCTTTTGAACAAGCTACTAAGGCGAGAAAATTACCCAAAGATTATCAATAAAATTAAATATTGATCAGCTATTTTTTTGTAGTATTTCCAGCATCCTTTCATGGACATTTCCGTTTGTAGCCAATACTTGTTTTGCGAAAGGATTTATTTTTTCATTCTGGAAATTGGTCACAACGCCGCCAGCTTCTTCAACCAGAAGCATTCCTGCGCATAAATCCCAAGGGTGAAGATGCACTTCCCAGAAACCGTCAAACACGCCTGAAGCAACATAGCAAAAATCTATTGCAGCAGAACCTAATCTTCTAACAGCTCTTGAATTTATGACAAACGCATTAAATTTTTCCAAAGTTTTATGCGGGTTATTTGCAATATCGTAAGGGAAGCCTGTTACCAGAAGACTTTCTTCTAGCTTATCATTTATGCTTACTTTTAATTCTTTACCGTTGCAGTATGTACCGCCGCCCTTTTCGGAAGTGTACATATTATCCTGCATAACGTCATAAATTACGCCACAAATAATTTCATTATTTTTTACAACCCCTATTGAGACACTGAATAATGGCAATCCGTGAGCAAAGTTTGTAGTACCGTCAAGCGGATCAATTATCCAAGTATATTCCGAACCAGTTAAATCCTCGCCACTTTCTTCAGCAATAATGGCATGACCGGGAAATTCTTTTTTTATAAAGTTTTTTATTGTCTTTTCGGATTTTTTATCAATCTCCGTAACCAGGTTTGAAGCATTTGTTTTGAATTCAACAGAAAAATTTTTCCCGAAACCGCTTCGAATTATTTCGCCTGCTCTTCGTGCAATTAACTGTACTTTTTCAACCATTACCAGTTAAATTCTCCAATAAATTGATTGGAAAACTACTTAATTATTTTATCTTAACAAAGTATACTTTCAGTTAAATCTGATTTAGTTGTAAGACGGAATCGATTTTCTTATTTTATAAGGTTTAATTTTAATAAAAAAGACAAAATTCAAATGGCAAAAAAAACTAAGAATGCACCGGTAAATTCGTCAATTGTAGAAGATATCCCAAAAATACTGGCAATATTGCCTTTAAGAGACAACGTAATTTTTCCGTATATGATTTTTCCTGTGCTTGTAGGTAGAGAACATTCTATAAAAGCAGCAAATTACGCATTGGAAAGTTCGAAGTATATTTTCCTTTCGGCACAAAAAAAAGCAAACATTGAAGAACCGACAACTGATGATATTTATAAAGAAGGAACTATTGCTAAGATTATACAAATTTTGAGACTGCCTAACGGGTTAATGAAAATTTTAGTCGACGGGATGATACAAGGTAGAATAACAAAATTCACAGATAATTCCGACTTCTTTGAAGCTGAAGTAGAAGTAGTATTTCCGAAAGCTGAAGATCAGCGCGAATTAAATGCTTTAATCCGCCAAATGTCAAATCTATTCAAAGACTATGTGAAGATTAATAAATCAATCCCCGCCGAAGCAATAGGCGCATATGACAACATTGATGAGCCTGATAGAAAGCTGTTTTATGTTGCAGCCAACATTATCCAGTCTATTGAAGTGAAGCAATCGATATTAAAGAAATTTTCAATAAAAGAACAGATTTATGAAATAATAAGAATTCTAAATTCGGAAATAGATATTCTGAAAGTTGAAAAAGAAATTGAAACAAAGGTTCAGGAAAATATAACTAAGACGCAAAGAAAGTTTATCATTCAGGAACAAATTAGAATTTTACAAGACGAACTTGGCGAAGAGGAAGAAGTATCTCCTGAAATAACAAAACTCAAAGAAAGCATTGTTAAAGCGAAAATGCCGAAAGAAGTGCACGCAAAAGCTATTGAAGAATTAAATAAATTGAAAAAAACACCGAGCAGTTCTCCCGAATCAACCGTGCTGCGAAATTATCTCGAATGGCTAAGCGAAGTTCCTTGGTATAAAAAAACTAAAGATAATCTTGATTTAAGAAACGTCAGGAAAATTCTTGATGAAGACCACTTCGGACTTGAAAAACCTAAAGAAAGAATTGTCGAACATATTGCAGTACTGAACTTAGTAAAACAAATGCGGGGACAAATACTTTGTTTCGTTGGCCCTCCCGGGGTTGGTAAAACTTCGTTAGGTAAATCAATAGCACGAGCTATAAACAGAAAATTCGTTCGTATTAGTTTGGGTGGTGTTCGTGACGAAGCAGAGATACGCGGACATAGAAGAACTTACATCGGTTCGCTGCCGGGTAAAATTTTGCAGTCTATGAAAAAGGCAAAGACTATTAATCCGGTAATGCTGCTTGACGAAATTGATAAAATGAGTATGGACTTTAGAGGTGATCCATCATCAGCAATGCTAGAGGTTTTAGATCCAGAACAAAACCACACATTTAATGACCATTACCTCGATGTTGATTACGATTTATCCAAAGTAATGTTTATTACAACAGCAAATGTTAGATACAACATTCCACTCCCGTTACAGGACAGAATGGAAATAATTGAATTGCCCGGATACCTTGAACATGAAAAGATGCAGATCGCGAAAAGGCATATTATTCCGAAGCAGTTAAAAGGACACGGGTTAGATAAATTCAAAATTGATTTTGATGATGAATCTATTCATGCGATAATACAGGAATACACAAGAGAGGCTGGTGTAAGGAATCTTGAAAGAGAAATATCAACTGTGTTTAGAAAAACAGCACGAGATATAATTTTAGAGCAAGCTAAAAACGGAAACAAAAGAAAGAAGAAAGTTGAATTCAAAATTGATGCTGATAAAGTTAGAAATTATTTGGGAGTCCAAAAATTTAGACTTCAAAAAGCAGAAAAAGATTCACGCGTTGGAAGCGTAACCGGATTGGCATGGACTAGCGTTGGCGGAGATATTCTTCATGTTGACTCAACAATTATGGCTGGAGCTGAGAGATTAACAATCACAGGGCAAATTGGGAATGTGATGAAAGAATCTGCACAAGCAGCATTAAGTTATCTTCGTACAAATGCAAAAGAATTTGGACTAAAGCCTAATTTCCAAAAAGGAAAAGAAATCCATATTCACTTACCTGAAGGAGCAATTCCGAAAGACGGTCCATCAGCAGGAATAACATTGACAATGGCTATGTATTCGGCTTTAAGCGGCAAACCTGCGAGAAGCGACGTTGCGATGACGGGCGAAATAACTTTGCGCGGTAATGTTTTAGCCATTGGCGGGCTTAATGAAAAATTGCTTGCTGCCCAAAGAAGCGGAATTAAAACAGTACTAATTCCAAAAGAAAATGAAAAGGATTTGTCTGAAATTAAAGAAGAAGTTAAAGCCGGATTAAAGATTATCTGCATCGAAAATATAAAAGATGCAATTCCTTATTTGTTTAAAGCAACGAGAAGAATTACGTCGCCAAGAACAAATGCAAGAAAGAAAAAATAATGACTGATGTAGAAATTTATAAATCAATAGAACCGCAAGTCGAATCTTTGATAGATATTAATGATTCTGTGTTAACAAACCTTGCAAACTTTACTGCCTTGCTCAATCAGAATTTTGTAAAAATAAGCTGGGTTGGTTTTTATATTACTAAAAATGACAAATTACTTTTGGGCCCTTTTCAGGGCAAAGTAGCGTGCACAAAAATTGAATTCGGGAAAGGAGTTTGCGGTACTTCGGCACAGAAAAGAAAAATATTAATTGTTGAAGATGTTCATAAATTTCCCGGACACATTGCCTGCGATGAAGGCTCAAATTCGGAAATTGTTTTGCCCATAATCGCAAATGATAAAGTTTGGGGAGTATTAGATTTGGACAGTTACAAATTTTCATCATTCAATGAAACAGATAAAATTTATTTAGAGAAGTTTTGTAAAACTCTCGTTAATAAACTAAATTTAGAAAACTTTGAAATCAGCTAATCTTTCAATTCGCCAAAAGCGAATAAATCTGAAATTTTGGAATTAAATTTATGAGCTACGTAGTTACTGCCAGGAAATGGCGCCCACAGAAATTTACAGAAGTTGTCGGTCAGCAGCATATTACAAAAACACTTGTAAACGCGATTAACAAAAACAGGATAGCACACGCATTTATTTTTGCCGGTCCGCGTGGTGTGGGCAAAACTACAACAGCCCGTATTCTTGCCAAAAGCCTTAACTGTTTGAATCCTCAGAGCGGTGAACCCTGTAACGAATGTGAAATGTGCACAGCTTTCAATTCTTCACAATCGCTGGACATAATTGAAATAGACGGTGCATCGAACAGACGCATTGAAGAAATACGGACACTGCGTGAATCGGTAAAATACGCACCGACAAAAGGTCAATTCAAAGTTTACATTATCGACGAAGTTCATATGCTCACGCCGGAATCATTCAATGCTTTGCTGAAAACTCTTGAAGAACCTCCGGAACACACAATTTTTATTTTTGCTACTACAGACGTTCACAAAGTACCACTCACAATAATTTCCCGCTGCCAGAGATTCGATTTCAGAAGGATTGAGATAAAAGAAATAAAAGCACTGCTCAAAAAAATTGCAGATGCAGAAAACATAAAAATTGATGATCAGTCTTTGACAATAGTTGCAAAGAAAGCCGACGGCGCTTTGCGCGATGCTCAAAGTCTGTTTGACCAGGTAATCTCCTTCTGCGGTGATAACATTGAGGCAGAAGTTTTAACAAAAATGCTCAACCTAATTGACGAAGAAATTTACTTCACAATTTCCGATTCAATTTTAAATAAAAATTTTGTAGAAGCCTTTAATGTTACTTCCCGCATTTACGACAACGGATGGAACTTTATCGACTTTATTGACGGGCTGGTTGAACATTTCAGAAATATAATGACGGCAGTAATAAGAAAAGATGTAGAGCTTGTTGAATCTGCGGAAGTATTCAAAGAAAGATACCTAAACTACAAAGATGAATTTTCAGAAGGAGACCTCTTACGTATTCTCGCTTTCTTAAATAAATCACAGTACGAATTAAAAACTTCACGCAATCAAAAATTATATATAGAAATTGTTTT
>CAJHYN010000629.1_pt1 | contig 11106 bp, 12 predicted proteins | sample 9198641 | NCBI WGS metagenome assembly CAJHYN01 (sample SAMEA7708370, study PRJEB35096) | sediment metagenome | biome: marine neritic benthic zone biome [ENVO:01000025]; feature: sediment [ENVO:00002007]; material: shallow marine sediment [ENVO:03000034] sea grass bed [ENVO_01000059] ... | reverse complement strand
CGGACATACCGTGTGGAGTAATAGTTGTAGTGCCATCTGGTGCGTTTATGAATAAAAGGGTTATGCCATCTAATAATACATTTAATGAGCTAGGAACCAGGCTGCCATCGCCTGTAGCTTTGTCTACATGGGTAATTAAATCTCCGTTTGGCCAACAGATATCTATTTTACTACTCATCAAACGGTTAAGTATATATCCATTCGGATTTGCCATTTTAAACCTCCTTAAATTGTTATAAAATTATAACTGTTATAGTTTTTTAACCGTGTTAAAAATTAGCTAGTATGTATAGATTTCTCTTACCTGAAAATGAAGGCTGGAATTAGAAGATATATTATCGAAAGGTATTTTTAAAATCAAGTAAAAAATGTTATTTGATAATTTAAAATAATAAAATGAAATTAATGATTAATAGAAATCCCATTATACTCAATTATAAGATTTATCCTATGAAAAAAATGCCTTTCAAAGTATTCACAAATATTTTTCAGAATAAACATCGTTATCGGCCTAAATTAAAAAAATTGTTTAAACCTTGATCAGCGCTATGTAGTTTTTACAATCATAATGAAGCATTTCCCATGAACATTCATCATTAATAAATCATCACTTCTATAAAATTGTTTTGTGTTGTGTTTGTTGAAGCATCTATAATACTCAGACTCGGTATTACCTGATTCAGCAAAACTGACTGTATCAATAATCTTCTTGAAGACTCAAAACAATAATAGTAATATAATTCAAAAGCAAAAAATGTCTGTAGAGTAATGTTGGTTGTCACATTTTGAGACAATCATCTCCTAATATTTTCAAAAAAATTGTTACTTGATATAAGAGTTGAAGAGTTATCCTCAATTAAATTAGAATTTAATGCACCAAAAGGTAAACAATACCAGTAAATTAAGATAAATCAACTACTTATGACTTAGCTAACAAGATACATTAACTTTATACTTTTATGGCACGTTATTAGTTAGAATTTAAGGAAAAAGATTTTGAAATGAAAAGCTTAGTATTAATTTCGGAAAATAAATCAATAAAGGATTTTTTCAAAATAATGTTGAATTCAAATATAAATCTTCTTTCCAGCAGTGGAATTGATAACTTAATTAACTTTACTGAACTTTGTAAAATTCAATATGATTTCATTATTGATATTACTGGAATGTCGCTAGAGCATTTGAGCTATTTGATATATTTGCTTCCAATTGAATTAAACATTACAGTTATAGCTTCGATACCCATGCGTTATCTTCCTAAGGATTATAAAAAGATATTATCCTTAAGACCAATTCGATTTTTTGAATACCCGTTATCAGACATTTTTTTAAAAGAATTGAAACACAGTTAGACATTATTTATCAAAAAAATAATCAATCCGAATTTTCTATATACATTATTTTGACTTTGTCGGTTAATGGGGTAGCACGGTGCTTGTGTTCATCTCCACCGGGAATAAAGATATAATCACCGGGGATATAAATGTATGTTTCCTTTTCAAATTCCATTTTTATACTACCAGCCTGAACACAGCCGTAATGACCTCTTTCGCACCAGTGTATTTCCATTTCTTTTGTATACTCTACTAATCTAATTGTTTTCCCGTTTTGCCTTATAGATTTTTCCCTAACGCCTTTCATTAGGCTTATCCATTCTAATTCCTGGAAATCAACTTTATAGCTAACCATCCTGATACCTCCTCCTTTTACGTCAATTGTTTTATAACAAGTACTTCAAGATCGGTATCACCCATATTTATCCACTTCCTTTTGATACCCGGCTCAACACCTATTAGATCATTTTTCTCAGCTATTATTGCCTTGTCACCTAACAAGACTTTTCCTCTTCCTTTAAGTATAAAAAATTTGACATCAATATCAAGTGAATGAGTATCAATAATTGCATTTTTGTTTAATTTAAAAAAAACAATCTCCTGATTTCCGTCGGAAAAGATTCTTTTACCAACTACACCATCAGTCTGAAAAATCGTTACATAATTTTCACTTTTGAACAGCATTTTTCACCTATAATTTCAAATAATATTTTTTAGATATGGAAGTTAATGCAGTGTAAGTAGAAAATAAAATTTTGTTTTTGTTTGTAAAAATATTTCTTGGGAAAACAATACTAGAAAATCAATTACAACTTTGGTGTATCCAAATTTCCACCTGACCTCGAGGCGCTTTGCTGCTTAAATGTGATAAGAATTTCGGTTCTCCAAATGCTGCAGAACAATCATTCTCTCGAAAAAAATCTTCAGCAATTTCTGCTACCCGCCTTGCCAACTCAATATCGGATTCGTGAAAGTACCTGATTGAATTTTCGAAATCTTCGTCTACTCTTTCCGGACGGGGTGCAAGAATGCCAAAATTATTAAGCCTATCCTGTAATTTTGTGATCAATTCTCTTCTAATGCTTCCCCGGAATTGAATGTAAACTTTATCACTTAAATTAGATTCGGAGATTGTTTATTTAACAACATTTTCGGAAAATGATTTTATATCACCCTAATTATTCAATATGGAACCATCTTCTGTGATTTCACTTAACCTAGCTTCGAGCTGCTGCTGCAAATTATCCTGAATTTCGGTTAATTTTTTTTCTAACCCTTGGTTATAAGACACCAATCCATCTTTTTGAAGTTTCACATTATCAAGCTCATCGCTGGTGCTGTACCACTGTGAAAGAGCACCAATTAAAGCTGCAAATGCAGTTAACAAGGGAATCCATGAAGTCGGTTTAAGGAAGCCCGGCTTCTTTAAAGCCTCTGTTTCTGCTTTGATTTTATCAATCTCAGCTTGCAGTTTTTGTTCTTCTAAGGAATGCATTTATTAATATCAGTTTTAAACTGATAAAATATAATATATCAAAAGGTTAAATTCAATTATCTACCAATCATTTCTTTTCTTTAAAGAAGTGACATGAGCAATATGATGTTTGCCGTGCCAGGCATAAAGGGCTAAAGCTTTTTTTAATGATAGCTTACCAGTCTCAGGGTGATTGTAAACCTTATACCATTGTTCATCGGTGAATCTTTCCAGTAAATAAATCCAACGAGCATGTACAGATTCCAATAATTTTAACGACATTATAATAGGACCTGATTTAGCTTCAACAGTCTCTGCCCATCTGTCTTCATAATATACTTTAATCAAAGATTCTTCTTCAGTTAATGTCCATTTAAAACGGATATAACCGTTCATATGGCTGTCGGGTAAATGGTGAATAACTTGTCTAACTGTCCAACCTCCGGGCCTGTAAGGAGTATCCAGTTGTTCGTTTGACAAATCCATTACAGCTTCTCCTAATTCTCCGGGAACTTCTTTCATCTCCTGGAGATATTTATTTATTTGTTCGTTTGTCGGTTCTTTCTTTAAATTTGGACCTCCAATCGGGTACTTAAGTTTATTCATATCCATTTTAAATCTCCTTTTTATTGTAAGGCTTAGTAATCGAGCAACTAAATAAAAATATTTTGGGGATTAGGTATGGCTTCAAGAACTATAAATTATCAGGATGCTTAAAGTAAGAAGACTTTTTTATATCTAAAAGCTCAACTGTAATTTGCAGGTTTAATTTTGAAACGGATTCATTAAAATTTTCTTTTAATAATTCCAAAAGCGTTTTGCAGATTTTATTTTTCAATTCATCACTTCTGCCTTCGAGCAGCTTAAATTCAACATGCATAAAAGCATCGGCAGAGCTGCCCGTACCTACAAAAAAATTTTCACGTTTGACAGCTCTGCTCTTAAAGTTTTTTATGTCAATATTGCCAACTTCTGAAATAACCTGGTTAAGTTTTTTCAACAATGAAGTTAAATCAGCATCTTCAATAATATTACTTGAGTATTCTAATGTTAATTGAGGCATTTAATTTTTTATATCCTTTATAAATTCAATAATCATAGGGTTTTCAACAACTTCTGTTTTTACTATTCTCCGCGGTTCATCTTTTGTTACATAAAAAGTGTTCGAAATTCCCCTATCGCCCGTTCGCGGAATTTCAATTTTGTAAGTATCATAAGTCCCACTTTTTACAGTTACTTCTTCTTCAGCCGCAACCTTAAAGTGAACAGGAAAAATTGTTGACTGTAAAGCCCCAAAAAAATTCATTTCCATTTCTTTTCCAACTTCAAAATCCATTGCCGGTAGGAGGCCAATAAAAAAACCTCTAACTACATTGAAGTCTGCAATTGTGTCTACTTCAACATAGTTTTTATTACCACGGATTTTTGTGTCGACAGTACCGGAAATTTTTCGACCGTCAAAAATGAAATCGTTTTTGACAGTATTGTCCCCGAATTTCATAAACAGGTCAACTACACCTTTCGAAAGATCAGACTTGTGTACTTTCATGTTTACTACTTCGTGTACCTGCCCGTGTAAAACAGAAGTGTCGGTGAAAAAAATAAAATCATCGTCTTGAGAAACTTCCCAGATCCAGTACCCGGTTTCATTACCGTTTTGAATCATGACAGAAGAATCCTCCCGTTCGACAAGTTTATCTAAATCAAAGTTAAAGCCCAGGTATTCAACTTTGTTCTGAGAAAAAGCAAACGATGTAAAGAACAATAGGAATGCTGCTAATTTAAACATGTAACCCCCTGTAGTTAGTTAATGTGTTTAATTAGATTGTTGTAAAAGAACCTTGCTATCACACATGCACCTTCTTTATTCGGATGCAATTGATCTGCCTGGTTCATTACAGCATCCCCTGCAACTCCCTCCAAAAAAAATGGTAATAAAATAACTCCTTCGGATTCTGCAACATCTTTGAATACTTTTTCGTATTCAATTTCATAATTTGAACCTTCCGGAGCAACATGAGCCATCACGTGTCTCTGGAAAATTTTTGATTGTGTTAAAAATATCTTTATTGACGAATCAAACTTGCTAACTGTTCCGATGATTTCGATTAAATTATTTTTAATTTGTTCAGGCGGATTTTTATAAACCGCATCGGAAAGGCCCAAACAAATTATAATATAGTTAATATTATTTTCTTTTTTAAGAAAGGGTTTTATTTGTCCTAACCCGTGCTGAGTACCTGCACCAGCTACAGCAGCATTAATTATATTTATATCAATTTTATTTTTCTCAAATAAATTTTCCAGCTGCATCGGAAAGGCTTCACTTTGTGGCAGACCGTGCCCCGATGTAATACTCGCTCCCAAAAATAGCATCGAAGATTCTGCACTTTTCTTATCCAATATATTTGTAAGTAAAACAAAATATACAACAAACAATAATTCAATATTAAATTGACTCATTTATCGAGCCACCTCTTAAAGTCTGAAACCCGGTCTCGTGAAATTGTTAAAATATTTTTTGTCGGCACATTTAGTTCAACAAAAATTTTTCCGAATTCACTCTCCACTGTTTTTATTGTTTTGTGGGATAAAATGTACTGGCGATTAATTCTGAAAAAATCATTTCCCGGAAGTGATATTTCCAAAGCCTCAAGCGAATAATCAACAGGATAGCGTTTGTTTTCATGCGTAACTAAATACGCTAATTTGTCTTCTGTATAAAAATGGGAAATCTTTTCTATCGTTATTGAGTTTAATTTTTTGCCAACTTTTACAAGAAATCTCGTTTTCTTAATTTCTTTTTCTTGATTAAAAAATTTTATTACTGCTTCTATGTTTTCTTCCAGCTCATGACTTTTTTTGTCTGAAATTTTTTTGAATTTGTTTATAGCGTTTTCGAGATCCTCTTTTTCGTAAGGCTTCAGTAAATAATCAATACTGTTCACTTTGAAAGCTTGTATAGCATACTTATCGTAAGCTGTACAGAATATAATTGGCGTTTCTATTTTTTTTGAGTCAAAAATTTCAAAACTAATTCCATCGGTTAACTGAATATCCATAAAAATTAAATCCGGCGAGGGATTTTCAATCAGCCAATTTACGCTTGCCTCAACACTTTCAATAGCATTGAGTATATCAATTTCCGGATCGACTTGCTTCAGTAGTCTTTTAAGCTTGTTAACCGCTGTTATTTCGTCTTCAATAATTAATACTTTCATGCAGTTTCATCTTTTATGAGAGGAACTTTCACGACGAAATCTTCTGCTGTTTCTTTAACATCAACTGCGCTTTTGGTGATGTATTTATATCTATTGATGATATTCTGTAAACCAATTTTTGTAGAACCATTTGCATTTTTCTTTTGAAGACTATTTTTAAAAACTAATTTTGAATCTTCCGAAACGGAAATATCTATTTGTAAAGGGTTTTCAATAGATGCAATATTGTGTTTTAATGCATTCTCCAAAAGTATTTGCAAAGTCAAAGGTACAATGTTATAAAATTTCTCATCATCTTTTATTGAATTATTAATTATAAGACTGTCACCGAATCTCAGTTTTTGTAGAAACACATACGAATTAAGAACTGTAAGCTCATCTTCCAATTCAACAACTTCATTATCTTTGTGTTCAAGTACAAAACGGTAAACCCTCGAAAGCTGATGCACAAACTTTACCGCCATTTCTTTACTTTGGTCAATTATTTCGGTTAAAGTGTTAAAACAATTAAACAAAAAATGAGGGTTGATCTGGTTCTTTAAGATCTCGTAACGAGCAGTAATGTTTTCTTTTTGAAGCTGTTCTTTTTTGATTTTTTCTACTTCCCATTCGCCGTAAAAATAAAGGCTTTCTTTAATACCACTCACAAGTATCGGAATGAAAAGGCCAACCAAAATAAAATCAAACATGTAAGAGGCAACTACTCCGTAAGGAAATATGTAAGTGTAAAAGAAGATTGTGTACCCGTAAACAGCAGCAATAGAATAAATTGAAGTAATGATGAACTGAACAAACAGTCTTTGTACGTGCTGAGTTTTAGTGCTGAATTTCCTTTTCAAAAAAGAAACAATAAAGTCGTGACCCAGCAGAATTGCTGTTGCAAGTCCAAACGAAAATAAAAGGTCAACCCAAATGCTGTCAAGAATCTGGCTCAGCTCAATAAAATTGCCCAGCCAAAATTTAACTTTGTAGTAAAAGGGCAGACCTATACCAATTATAAATATAACCGCAAAATTTATATACTTTCTTGTGAACATTGTATTTCCGTTATCAATAAAGGTTAAATATAACAAAATCCCCCAGAATTATACCGGGGGAAACCAAAGGGTATTAACACACCCTTTCACTACAGGGGAGTAGAGGGTTATTTTGCAACTTTACCTGAAATCCAAATTGATTTTTCAACAACTGAAGCATATTTGTTATGCGAGAAATCATGATGCTTAGGGTCCTCATGTGCTTTTTTTGCACCTTCTTCATTTTCATAAAACTGAATATTTATCAAGTCAGGTGTTTGCATTCCAAAAGCTTGATTGCCCTTCATGCTTCTTTCAAAATTAAAACCGTATTTGCCGAAGTGATCTGCAGCAGGCTTTTTATAGACATGCTCATATTTCCCTAAGTCAGCATCTTCTTTAAAGTATGCAAGCTCAATGTTATACTGACGATTATCAACCCCTCTGTTATCAACATCAGCGAAATTCAAAACCTGGGCGTTTATCCCGATGATTTTTGCAGCTTCATTTCTTAAGGGAATTAATTTCTGGAATTCAGGATCACCATAAAATTTCATCCCCGTTTCGCGGTTATCCCAATAAGCAATGTTAACTACGTCGGGTTTTTCCATTCCGTCAACAGAGTATATAAATGTAGGTTCAATAGATCTTTCGATTCCACCGCCGTATTTACTGACAACATCGGCAGACTCTTTTAGGTATTGATCCCATTTGGCCTGGTCCTTAATCCAGATCATTACGAGGTTATAATCTCTATTCTTTATTGTTTCTTCATTTTCGCCGGCAACTACCGGTAATACAAAAATGAACATCATTAAAAAGATGATGGCTTTTTTTATCATTTTTTACTCCCTTCATTTGAGTGATTTATACGGGAGGGAAACTAAACAACAAGTATTCAATAAATAAAAAAAAGCAGATGAGTGGTAGGTTTTTAACTCTGAATCGGTTTTCTAACTATTTAAAAACCTTTATCCAATCGATAAAAAGGTTGAAATTTCCTTCCTGCTTGTTGCCGACTAAAAATCCTATTTGGCTTTTCCGTGATTTGTTAAAGGGATTAGAGAACGATTCGGCAAATCAAATTTTCAATAACAAATTGATTTGAATAGCATGGGAGCAACCTAGTTTATTTTGGTCTCTTCATGGATTAGGCTTTTAAGGGTTGAGATATAATCATAACTTTGCAAAAATATCTTAGTGACTTCTTAAAATCCATTAATAAATAATCCAGCACTAGTTATTTTAATTTTTCGACTTGCTTCAATTAATTTTTTTTACCCGTGTTTCTTGATTTCCTTGGTAAATTAATACTTCCGTTACTTTTCCTTCCTCATCTTTTATAAAATCAAACTGGATATCAATAACATCCAGAAAAAAGCCGGTTTCCGAATCAGGATACAATTCAAACCGAGTTCCATTTGGACCCTGCACCATAAGTTTTTTCCCATCCCTCCAGAACCTGATCAACATTCCATCTTTCCCATACTCACCAGCATATGTGTCATAAATAGCAGGATCAATTTCCGGCAAACCCTCAATTGTTGTGCTTAAATCTGGATTAACTTTCTTATAAGGACTCTTTACCCGAAGCTCAGAATCACCTACCTCTAGGTACTTGTCGTTAATTTGCCAATTATAATCAAATACACCTGCTGCAATACGAATCTTATCAACAGGTCTACCTCGGCGCCTATTAGGAATACGGCCATCTACTATATAATAATCGTAACGCTCGCCCACATTCCGATATGGATTGATGAAATACAATCCAGCTCCTGAAGTTGCTGTAATAATCGAGACATAACGTTTCGTATTTAAAGGGTGTGGATAAATAAGATTTACAGCAGCATCCTTAACTTTAAATGCACGGCCATCAATTTCAATTTCTTCCGATGAAACATTTAAGGGTAATTTATCTGCAAGTTTTTTTGTGATTTGGTTTGCTTCTGCACCACCATATAACAATAATGAATATTTTGATATCTCCGATTCCGGGAATTCAGTATCTTTAAACACTCTGGGTTTTACACGCTGCCACTCTTTCCAGTAATTAACAAATTCCTCCGCCTTTTGACTGCATAATTTCCTCATCAAGGAGTCTTTGGAAATTGTACCAATAATTACGGCAAAGGGTGTGTTAGTAAAATCGCTAATCGTACCCTCAATTTCAGGTGTCTTAATTAATTTATTGGGTTTATAATTTCTTGCTCGAAGAACTATTTGATTTCCTTTTATCTTTGCGATTCGTCTATCATCGGTGTTCCAAAATATTTGTACTGGTTTATTTATATCAACCAGGGTGTTCGATGGAGAAAAAATAATCTCGAGAACATTTTTTGTATCCAGACGAATGACATTTTCCCCGATCAATTGTGCATCAACTGATATCAAATCAAACTGATTCTCGCGTTGCGTTACTTTAACCCAGTGAGCGGAAGCATGTTTTAGATCAGCAGCTCTAATACGTACTCTTTTCGGATCGACCTCTCGTTTGTGTTCAAGGAACCATTGCATAAGTTCATCATCTGTTCCTAAGTTAACATGTCCTAAACCCGGGACCTCCCAGTAACGAATATTGTACCCCCATCTTTGCATCATCCTAGTAGCGTATCTTGAAAAATCCACATCAACAGCAGTATCCTCATCACCATGATGCACAAATACCGGTGTTGTGAGCAATGCTTCAGCTTGCACAAATGAACTTGCGCGTTCCTGAAAGAATCTGTCACGATCAGAAAGTTTAGACAAAGCTTCTTCATCCATGCTTACATGGTAATCCCAACCTCCGTAAATAGGTGCAATGGCTGCAAATAATTCAGGATGCCGTGTTCCAACATGCCATGTTCCGCCTCCTCCCATGGAACTTCCAGTTAGGTAAACTCGATTTTCATCTACACTTAAACTTTCTTTTGCAAGTTGGATACATTTAAGCACATCACGGTCACCAATTCCCAAATAGCCTGTATTGCCACGGCCATGAGGCTCAATGTAAATGACATTATGTCTATCAGACATATTGTTATGCCTCCAATCTACAAACCACCAGTGAATATAATCCGGATTCTCAGGATTGTACCCATGTAAATTAACTACCATTGGCCACTTCTTGTTTGGAACGTAATCTGGAGGTAAATAGGCACGGCATAATTGTGGTGAGTCGTCAATTTCATCACGATATGCCAGTCGCACAAATCCACCAGGACGTATATTTCCGGCTTTACTTTTCTCTGTTTGTTGTAATTCCGCAAATTCCATCAATGGTGAATAAATTCTCTCCAACTCTCTTTGTGTAACTCCATCAAGTTTACCTCCCAATCTGTCATTTACCATTTCAGCAAGCATTATATGAACTAATTCATTTTGAGTTTCAGCTTTTGGAGGTACAGTTGAAACAAGCTTCTGTGCAGCTTCCAAAGGATTCCCTTTATACCAAAACAAATAATTCTTCAAGGGCAAACCCTTGCTGTCTGTCGTGAAAAAAAGAATTTCATAAATCCCTTCTTCCCAATTATTTGTATTAAATTGCATAGCAGAACCCCGGTGTGCTGTTTCTGAAGCAGCAACTCTGCCACCTGCAGCAATTATCTTCACATGAACTTGCGGCAATCCAAATAACGCGCTAATAGTTGCATCGTTTCGAATAACCAATGTTTCATTATTGGATTTTTCTTCATCAATACTTGGCGCAATGATATCCCTTCGAAGTAACATTGCCAATTCCGGCGTTACCATTCGTAAGCAAAAGCCCCAATCTCCTAAAGCTTGCTCAACTTTAACGAGTAACTTATTTTCTCCGGCAGGCATAAAAACTTCTATTAGGTCCTCGTCAGCTTTAATACTTCGTCCTATAAATTTTCTAAAAACCTGTTTACCATTCAGCCAAATTTTAATACCGTCATCACTTCCAAATGACAATAGAACATTACTATCTTCTTGGCTCGTAATAACCGTAAACGCGTACCCAACTACATGTTCTGTTTGCCGACCTCGAAATGCCTCCAAGAAATTGATAGTATTAGCATCCGACTCAAACTTTTTCCACTTTACAATGGAACTGT
>CAJHYN010000480.1_pt1 | contig 11106 bp, 8 predicted proteins | sample 9198641 | NCBI WGS metagenome assembly CAJHYN01 (sample SAMEA7708370, study PRJEB35096) | sediment metagenome | biome: marine neritic benthic zone biome [ENVO:01000025]; feature: sediment [ENVO:00002007]; material: shallow marine sediment [ENVO:03000034] sea grass bed [ENVO_01000059] ... | reverse complement strand
CAACTTCTTCAAATGGTACGGGAACTACGATAACAGTGACTTGGACTGATGGTAATGATGGCGGCACTGGTTCACAGGAAGCCATAATTTTACGGGTCAACGGGCTTTCACAATCTCCTCCAACCTTAAGCAACCAGGGGCGATATTCGACTACTGGCGGGGCTAATGGTCCTAATTCAGTAGGTACGTGGACAGTTGTTGGTATAGTAAACGCAGGGGTACAAACTTTTGACGACAATACTACATCTGCTAATACAGCTTATACTTATTCTGTTTATATGCGTGATCTTGCTTATAACTACTCTTCTGGTTCTGCTGATGACCTTACATCTTTACCAGTCGAGCTTACTTCATTCACGGCTTTAGTAGGAGGAAAGTCAGTTGAATTGAAATGGAATACGGCAACAGAAGTAAATAATTATGGATTCGAAATAGAAAGACGTGAGATAGAAGATGTAAGAAGTGAGAAATGGGAAAAAATTGGTTTTGTTCAGGGATACGGTAATAGCAACTCACCAAAGGATTATTCTTTTAGTGATTTAAATCCGACAATAGGTTCTATTTATTATAGATTAAAACAAATTGATTTTGATGGTTCTTATGAATACTCAAATACTCTTGAAGTTAATATAGATATTCCGTTAAGTTTTGAATTAAATCAGAACTACCCAAATCCGTTTAATCCTAATACTGTTATCAGCTACGTCATTCCAAACTTAGGGACCACTCGTAAATTGTTCCTACAAGATGTATCTTTGATAATTTATGATATTTTGGGAAATGAAGTAGCCACGCTAGTAAGAGAAAAACAATCACCCGGAAGTTACTCATATAATTTTAATGCTGAAGGATTAGCAAGCGGAACATATATTTACAAACTCACAGCAGATGATTTTGTTGAAATGAAGAAGATGATTCTGATCAAATAGAAAACAGAAATCTGTTCGGATTGACTTTTTCGTTTATGAAAGTATGCATAAATATTCGTTTAAACTGAATAACATTCTATATGTAGAGTTATTTTGAAAATTATTCCAAATTTATCTTGACAACTGAAATTTCTTTTGTTAAATTTGGCGCAATGAAAATTTCACTCACAAATATAGCTGTTCAATACCCTTCGAGTCGCATAAGGCGTATCCGACCGTATAGGCCATTCTAGGTCATCAATTAAGCTTTAACATATTTCAAACACACAAAATTTTAAAGGAAAAAAATGATATCGGTAGGTATTATCGGCGGAAGCGGTTATACAGGAAAAAAGTTACTTCAATATTGCAGTAATCATCCTTTTATTGATCAAATTACAATTTACGGCAATTCAACAGCAGGACAGTCAATATTATCTATTTTCCCCGAACTGCTAAATTTAATTGCTGACCAAACAATAGAATCAGTAGATGAGATCAATGAAAGCCATAATGTTTATTTTGTTTCGCTCCCGCATGGCGAGTCGCTGAAATATGTTCCTGCCTTAATCGAAAAAGGGAAATCAGTAATTGATCTCGGAGGCGATTATAGATTAAACAGTAAGGAGCTATATTCTAAGTGGTACAAATTTGATCATAATTCAGATTTTTTATTAAATAATAAAATTTACGGCTTAGCCGATTATTCTAAAGCCGATTACTCAAATCATAATTTAATCTCCAATCCCGGCTGTTACCCGACGTCTGTACTTTTAGGACTTCTACCGTTAATTGAAAACTATACTAACGAAATTCTATCTGTAAGTACCGTATCTTATTCAGGCACAAGCGGTGCAGGTAAATCGCCGAAGCAGGAATTAATGGTGTCGGAGATGCACGGAAATGTAAGAGCATACAACGTAAATAAGCACAGACATGAACCTGAAATTTTACAAGAACTAAAAAAGGAAGGATTTGATTCACCGTTTTCATTCACAACGCATTTACTTCCTGTCGATACAGGAATTTATTCAACTTCTTCGATTCATTTGAAAAGCAGTCTTCCCGAAGACGAAGTGGTTCAGAAATTTAATGGCGCTTTTAACGGAAAGTATTTTATCCGTTTAAGAAACACTCCCCCGGATTTAAAATGGGTTGTGGGAACAAATTTCTGCGATATAAATATTTCTATACAAGACAAAAAAATAATTATCTGCTCGGCAATAGATAATTTAATAAAAGGAGCATCTGGCCAGGCTGTTCAAAATCTGAACAAACTTTACGGTTGGGATGAAAAATTAGGAATACAAAAATTTGAGGGAGACAATGTTGAAGTTTATTGAAAATGGAACTGTTACTTCTGTTCAGGGAATTAAAGCAGCAGGGATTCACTGCGGTATAAAAAGAAAGAAAAAAGATCTTGCGTTAATATATTCCGAAACTCCTTGCGGTGCAGCTGGTACTTTCACTTTAAATAAAGTTAAAGCTGCACCGCTGGTTGTTTCTCAAAAAGTTATTGAAAGTAAAAAACCGGTTAAAGCTGTAGTTGTGAATTCAGGGAATGCCAATGCTTGTACTGGTGATACAGGAATGTACGATGCATTGGTAATGCAGGCGCATACTGCACAAATGCTTAATATAGATAAAGATGAAGTATTGGTAAGTTCAACGGGAGTGATAGGAGAAAAAATGCCGATGGATAACTTACTTGATGGCATTGGAGATATCTCTAAAACTCTTAGTAGTAAAGGCGGTCATAATGCTGCTGAAGCAATAATGACTACTGATACAAAGCCGAAATCTTTTGCTGTTGAAGTTGAACTCGAATCAGGCACTGTTACCATCGGAGCCATTTGCAAAGGCAGCGGAATGATAATGCCTAACATGGCCACAATGCTTGCTTTTATTGCTACTGATGCAAAAGTAGAAAGTAGCTTTCTTCAAAAGTTGTTGAGCAGTGCAGTTTCAAATTCGTTCAACAAAATTTCTGTTGATGGCGAAACAAGTACTAACGATATGGTTACACTTATGGCAAACGGATTATCGGGAATTGAAATAAATGAAAATTCAAAAAACGAAAATAAATTTTCCGAAGCGCTCTCCTTGTTATGTATTGAAATGGCTAAGGCTATTGTCTCGGACGGTGAAGGGGCAACAAAGGTAGTAACAATCAACGTTACTGGGGCCAATACAGAAACTGATGCAGATTTAGTTGCAAAATTTATTGCGAACTCTGCATTGGTTAAAACCGCTATTTACGGCTGCGACGCTAATTGGGGAAGAATTATGTCTGCAGCCGGAATGAGCGGTGCTGATATTGAGCCATCAAAAATGAGCATTAGTTTTAATGATCTTCCAGTGCTCAAACCGGATTACGCTTTGGAATTAAATGAAGATGCTGCTTTGGAAATATTAAATCTACCGGAGTATCAAATTAATGTAAATCTAAACGGTGGTTCAAAATCATCAACCTGGTGGACATGTGATTTCACTGAGAGCTACATAAAAATTAACGCAGAGTACAGAACTTAAAAGGAAGAAAAATGAAAATTGCAGTAATTAAAATAAGCGGAAAATCTGTTACTGAATTTTTAAATGATGATAAATGGATAAACAATATTAAGAAAATTCAAGAAGTTTTTGATGGCGCAATTATAGTGCACGGTGCTGGAGTAAATATTACTCAATGGTTAAATGCTTTGGGGCACAAATCAAAATTTATTGACGGTCAGCGTGTAACCTGTGATAAAACTATGGAAGTAGTAGCGGCTGTGCAAGCGGGTTTGTTGAATTCTCAAATTGTTAGCCGGCTAAATGCTAACGGGATAAAGGCTACCGGGTTAAGCGGAATAGATAGAGGTTCATTTGTTGCGGAAAATATTAACGAGGATCTGGGACACGTAGGTATTCCGGTTAAAGTTTCTTCAACAGATTGGATTCTCGACTTAGCTTCAGAAAATATTGTTCCTGTTATTTCTAGTATTTGCAGAGACAAAGACGGTAACCTAATGAATGTTAATGCAGACCTTTTTACAGAGGCTTTATCAACTTCAATAAATGCGGAATGTGTTTTTTTTATTTCAGATGTTGACGGTGTAAAACTAAACGGAAATATTCAGAACGTAATTAATGAAAGCGATATTCTTCAGGGAATTGACAACGGTCAAATAAGTGACGGCATGATTCCAAAATTAAACAGCAGTATCAGCTTATTAAAAAAAGGAATTAAAAAAGTTTGGATTGGATCAAACAAATTGGAGGAATTATTCAATGATACCGCAAGCAAAAATTCTGAAGGGACCTGGGTTGTACAAGGAGCACAAAGCTGATTTAAATAATGACAGCCTTTTAGTAAATAACTATGCCCGCTACCCGGTTGAGTTTGGAAAGGGTGATGGTGTAAATTTGTTTGACACCGATGGGAAGAAGTATCTCGATTTTTTAAGCGGTATCGCTGTAACAGGATTAGGGCACAATCATCCAGTGATTAACGAAGCTGTTACAGATCAACTAAACAAACTATGGCATGTTTCAAATTTGTTTGAGTCATCATCGCAAGAATTGCTTGCTCAAAAGTTAGTTCAAAAATCAGGTTTACATTCTGTGTTCTTTTCAAATTCTGGAACAGAGGCTAATGAAGCTGCAATTAAGTTTACGAGAAAATGGGGCAATGGTAGATCAAATATTTTAACAACTGTAGGTGGTTTTCACGGACGAACAATGGGAAGCCTGTCCGCCACTGCACAATTCAAAACTTGGGAAGGGTTTGCTCCTTTATTGCCGGGCTTTAGTTACATCCCTTTTAATGACATTGAAAATATTAAGTATTCAATTAATGACGACACTATTGCAATTATGGTTGAACCTATTCAGGGTGAAAGCGGTGTTATTATTCCTGATCAAGGATATCTGAAATCCTTGAGAGAAATATGTGATGAATTTGATTTGCTTTTAATTCTTGATGAAATTCAAACTGGTGTCGGAAGAACAGGGAAATTCTTTGCAAATCAATGGGATGATGTCTACCCCGACATAATTACGCTTGCAAAGGGTATTGCAAACGGTATCCCTCTTGGTGCAACAATTGTTTCTGAAAAAGTTGCAAAAACAATTACACCGGGATGTCACGGATCAACTTTTGGTGGCAACCCTTTGGCAGTTGCAGCAGCAAATGCTGTCGTTGATTTGGTTGATGATTTTATGCTCGATAAAGTTATTGAATCAGGTAAACTTCTTGAAAAATCAATAAACTTAATTTTCACAGATAAAATAAAAGAAATCCGCGGCAAAGGATTGATGATTGGGATCGAATTTATTGAAGGCATTTCTGCAAAAGAGATCGCAAAGAATTTATTGGATAAAGGAATTATAGCTGGGACTTCAGGTGATTCAGTTTTAAGGCTTCTACCGCCGTTGATAATTTCTAAAAATGATATAATAGAATTTACCGTTATATTTGAAAAAGTATTACAGCAAATATAACGAGGAAAAGCCATGCCAGTAAAATTGAACAGACAGAACAAAATTAAAGAGATACTTAATTCGGTGAAAATTTCGAACCACGATCAAATGATTAAACTGCTTGAGAAAGAAAATATCCAAATTACCCAGGCAACACTCAGCCGTGATTTTGCAGAGCTCGGCGTAGTGAGAACATTTGTCGAAAACGAGCCGAGATACATTCTCAATTCAAATGAGTCGGGAAAGCAGATTGACAAACTTATAGGGTTTGAGATATTAAGTGTTCATCAAAATGAAACAATGATAATTATTCGAACACTTGCCGGGCGTGCACAGGGAATAGCTCACTATATTGACAGGCTGAACAAACAGGAAATTATGGGAACAGTGGGGGGGGATGATACTGTGCTGGTTATTCCGAGTTCTCAAAAACATATTGGTGAAATAACAGAATTTATAAATAAAAAAATGAATCAGACGTAAATATAATATCTAAAGTATTGTCACTCTGAATCTGTCCGCCGTACTTATTACTAAGGAAGGAGGACTTATTTCAGAGTCTATCAAAAGAAAGTTAAGATGCTGAAACAAGTTCGGCATGACATCATAAATAACAGAGGAATCAAATCATGAAAAAGATAGTGGTTGCATACTCCGGAGGATTAGACACCTCGGTAATGGTAAAATGGCTTAAAGACAATTATGAGGCTGAAATAATTACAGTTACAGGCGATTTAGGACAAAAATCTGAAATGGATGGATTGGAAGATAAGGCATTAAGGACCGGAGCATCAAAAGCTATAGTTCTTGATTTGAAGAAAGAGTTTATAGAACAATATATTTGGAAGGCATTAAAAGCCGGGGCTTTATACGAAGGAGTGTACCCATTAGCAACCGCAATTGGAAGACCCTTATTGGCAAAGGCTTTGGTTGACGTAGCATTACTTGAAAATGCAGATACAATCGCGCACGGGTGTACTGGTAAAGGCAATGACCAGGTTAGATTTGAGGTTGGAATAAATACGCTTGCGCCGGAAATGAACATTATTGCCCCGTTAAGAGAATGGGAATTTAAAAACCGTGACGAAGAAATAGATTACGCCATAGAACAGAACATCCCGATAAGCGTTACAAAAGCAAAACCCTATTCAATTGATGACAACTTGTGGGGAGTTGCTGTTGAGTGCGGTGAACTTGAAGACATGACCAATGTCCCGCCCCCGGATGCTTACCAGATAACCACCGACCCCAAACTCTCGCCCAACGAACCAGCTAAACTAAAACTAACATTTGAAAAAGGAATTCCGGTCAGATTAAATGATGCAATTGAAGATCCCGTTGAAATTATCGAGCATTTGAATAAATTTGGCGGTTTGCATGGTGTGGGTAGAATTGACATGATTGAAAACAGAGTTGTGGGAATAAAATCGAGAGAGATTTATGAAGCACCAGCTGCAACCATTCTTCACAAAGCCCATTACGAATTAGAGAAGCTAATTTTAGATAAAGACACATTCCGTTTCAAACAGGATGTTAACAACAAAATTGCAAACTTAATTTATGATGGCTTGTGGTTTTCACCATTCTTTGATTCATTAATGGCATTTGTTGATGCTACCCAGGAAAAAGTTTCCGGTGAGATTAAAATGGAACTATATAAAGGCAACTTAAATATTCTTTCAAGAAAATCTGATTATAGTTTGTATCAAAAAGAGCTTGCCACTTACTCGGCTGAAATAGAGGATCATTTTGATCACAAAGCAGCTGAAGGATTTCTAAAACTTTACGGGCTCCCTTACAAAACAATTAGCCAGGTTCATAATATTCAAAAAGAAGCAGAAGTAGCATAATGCTTTGGGGTGGACGGTTTGAGGATGCACTTGATAAAGCGGCGATGAGTTTTTCCTCTTCGCTGAGTTTTGATAAACTTTTAATTGAAGAGGAAATAATTGTCAGCAAAGCACATGCTAAAATGCTTGCTAAAGTTGGAATCATTAATGAAGATGAATCCCAAACAATAATTGATGGACTTGATGCAATTTTATTGAAATGGAAAGAGGGAAATCTCGAAATTGACGAAACAAAATTTGAAGACATCCACTCAGCAGTTGAAGCTTTTCTCTTTGAATTGATTGGTGATACTGCCGGTAAGCTTCACAGCGGAAGAAGCCGCAATGACCAAATAGCAACAATCGAAAGGTTGTGGGTAATTAAAAGTAGTAAAGAAATTATTAATCAGATTAAAGAATTTATTTTAGTTTTACTTGATCAAGCAGAGCAGCATGTAGAAACAATCATTCCCGGTTACACTCACCTTCAAAGAGCGCAGCCGGTTTCTTTTGCTTTTCATTTACTTGCTTATGTTGAAATGTTAAAAAGAGATTTTGATAGATTTGAGAATGTAATTAAAGAATGCGACGAATGCCCGATGGGTTCTGCCGCTTTGGCAGGTTCCACTTTACCGCTTGACCGGGAATTTATTGCAAAAGAATTAGGCTTTTCAAAACCAACTGAGAATGCACTCGATACTGTTTCAAACCGTGATTTTCTTCTTGACTTCTTGAATGCTGTGAATTTGTGTATGATCCATTTGAGCAGATTATCTGAAGAACTAATTTTGTGGACTTCAATAGAGTTTAATTTTGTTCAGCTTTCGGACAAATTTACAACCGGATCATCTTTGATGCCCCAGAAAAAAAATCCAGACATGGCTGAATTAATCCGGGGTAAATCAGGAAGAGTTTTCGGCAGTTACACTTCTCTTTTAACATTGATGAAAGGTTTGCCTTTAAGTTACAACCGTGATATGCAGGAAGATAAAGAACCGGTCTTCGATTCCTTCTTCACTTTGTTAAACAGTCTCAAAATTATGACCGGCATGATCGCTTCGATGAAAATAAACTCATCAAAATTTACTGACGAATTGAAAAATGATTTTTCATTAGCAACTGATTTAGCGGATTGGCTGGTATTGAAAAGAATTCCGTTTAGAGAAGCTCATTCGATAATTGGTAACCTCGTAAAAAAAATGGAAAACGATAAAGTAAATTTTAGTGAAGTGTCAGTTGATTATTTGAAAGGGATTGATACCATATTTGATGACACAGCATTGGAAATAGTTCAGTCCGAAAATCCTCTTAAAAACAAAAAAACATACTGCTCACCGAATCCGGAATTTGTTAAAAGGCAGATTGAAAATTGCCGATCACAGATTTCAATATTTATTTAATTTTAGTTTCAATAGCCTTTTTAAGCTTAAAAGGATCAATACTTCTTGATATTTGAGTTAAGAAGCCTTATAGCATTTTTTCTCTTGTAGAAACAATTACTGCAGAACTCATCTAAGATATTTTTCTTCTGATCTTTCTCAGCATTTTTGTATCTGTTCTTATTACTTCTAGATAATCTTTTTTTGATTTGTCACTCATAATTTATCCTATTGTTTTTCTGTTACATAAATTATTAGGCAACTCGTTATGTAACTACTTATGAGGGGTCTTACCTTACAAGTGGAATTTATTTTTTTGAGTTACAAACTAGAGACTTTGTTCAAAAAAAATGTTTTTGATAAAATAATATAATCTGTCTTTTCAAAAACGATTAAAATTAATCAGTTGTTCTTTTTGAGAATTATTTCGATTTAATTATCTTATAGTATTGTTAAGCAAATTATCGCTATTAATTTGAAATTTACTCTCACAGCAGATATTATCGGGCTTACTCTTTCAACAACGTTTTTGCTTCTTTTTTTAATTAGCGAAAACAGATCAAATAGAGCACGGTACTTACTTGTCGCAGGTATGGCAGCCGCTGTTTTTCTTTTTTTATTAAATACCCTTGTTGTACTTGAAGAATATTCTGCAGCAACAATTGCTTTCATATTAGCTTTTCCAATGCTTTATGCCATTTACCCAATCATTAACAGTTATATAAATTCTTTGGTATCCGGCGGCGAAAAAATAGAAATAAAACTAAAAAATTATTTTGTCCCAATTTTTGTTTTTGTATCCATTTTGATTTTAATACTGTTTATGCACCAAACGGAAATCAACTTGCTTGTTTCCTCTCTTAATTCATATAAAAGCGGATTCCCGCTGACGCTTGATATATTTGTTTGGACACTTTATATAATCTATTATCTCCAATTTTTATATTTTACCTGGAAATTTTATACAGTTTATCAAACATTGCAGAATGATAGTGAGTTTTCCTTTGTTGCTAAATGGATAAAATATATCATTTATGGTGTTTTTATATATGAAATCACTTTTTTTATTACATGGTTTATCAAAGATGACATTCTTTTATTGGATGCACTGTTTGGAGATTTAATAATTCTATTATTCGGAATTATAGGAATTAAACACGATGAAATTCTGCTCGAATTAAGGCTGTCAAAAGTTTTTGAGAAAATTCCGGTTAGTGGAAACAAAAGAAAAATTAAATCAAAATTCGAAACCGATTCACAGAAAGAAATTGTTAGTCAAATTAAAGAAATTATTGTAAGTGAAAAGTTGTTCCTTAATCCCCGTCTACAAATAAAAAGTTTTGCTAAAAGACTTCATTTACCGGAGAAGGAACTTTCAATAATAATAAATGATTTTTTAGGAAAAAATTTTTCCTCTTTTGTAAATGACTTTAGAATAGAAGAAGCACGTAAGTTACTTTTGAATAAGGAATTAAAAGTATCAGCTATCCCAACCATGGTTGGTTTTTATTCCAGATCCGCATTTAATACAACCTTTAAAGAAATAACCGGCTTAACTCCTACCGAATACAGATCAACTGTCTAATTTGTCCTGAAACCCGTTTGAGAACAGCGAAAACTTGAATGTCCTCAGAATGTTCTTTATCAATTACGATTAAATTTATTTTTTTGAGCAATCTTCCATACTTACAGCTCTAATACTTTTTTATCGTGATCAATATTCTGTTAGGCTTTAGAAAATAAATAACTCTTACCAGTTAACAGGCATTTAGCTTGAAAACTTAACATCTTATAAAATATAAGTGGAGATATCATGAAAAAACTTAGTTATATATTTTTTCTATTTACAGCAATAATTGCCTTTTCGCAAGGAACAGATAATGCTAGTAACAGTGTTTATGACGATGGTTGGGGAACCGGAGACAATGGGGGAACCGGGTTTGGCGCTTGGACTAATAATAGTGCTTCTAGTGGTGGAATCGAAATAGGAAGTTCTACTGGCAATAATTCGAGCGGCGATACAAATGGCGATAATGATATAGATGTATCAGGTGAATCATGGAGACTTTGGGCAAATAGTTCCGGATTTGCCGGGGCAACAAGGGATTTTTCTACAGCTATGGCAGCAAATGATAAATTTACAATTTATATGGATATCGGAACAGCGGGTGCTGTTGTTGGTTTTTACCTAAGGAACAGTTCAAATGAAAATATTATCCATTATTTCGCTCACAGTGCAAATAGCGACTATAAGATTGATGATAATGTAGATGCAGAAAAAACAAGCGCAATAGCATATACAGATGAAGGAATAAAAGTAGAGATAAGTTTAACTTCTTCAAGTACTTATGATATCAAAACAACAAAGTTAGTAGATAATTCCAATAATACGGTTTCAGGTAATTTTTCAGGGACAATTTCAAGGTTGAGCGTTTACAATTCATCAAATGGAAATGGTGCTCAATATGATACCTATTTTAACAGTATTAATCATGAAGTAGGTGTTTTACCTGTTGAACTAACTTCATT
>CAJHYN010000132.1_pt1 | contig 11129 bp, 6 predicted proteins | sample 9198641 | NCBI WGS metagenome assembly CAJHYN01 (sample SAMEA7708370, study PRJEB35096) | sediment metagenome | biome: marine neritic benthic zone biome [ENVO:01000025]; feature: sediment [ENVO:00002007]; material: shallow marine sediment [ENVO:03000034] sea grass bed [ENVO_01000059] ... | reverse complement strand
GCTATTAGATTTTATAGCATCCAACATTGCTAACGATAACTTATAATAATTCTTATCAACATCCTCTTTTTTGGGAAAAGCAATATCAGCTGGTTCGTTATAAGCTCCTTTGACCAAACGTATCATCGGTGATATACTTAATAATCCTTTGAGATCATCTGCAGTTCTGTATAAGTAAGCTTGCAAACATAGTCCAACATTATCATATTTTTCTTTTGCTTTTTTGTAGAAGCTTATTGTTCTATCAACATACCAGCTTTGTTCCATGTCAATCCAAACTGTGTTATTAAGTTCTTTTGCTTTTTCAGCAACCTTATTGAAATTCTTTTCAGTTTCTTCTTCGGAAAGATCAAGGCCTATTTGAGTTAGTTTTATTGATATTTCTGTATCAGCTTTACTTTTATCTATTTTTTTTAATAATTCCAGATAATGTTCTGTTACTTCATTAGCTTCATTAAGATCTGTTATATTTTCACCAAGATGAGTGAAGATTGTTTGGATGCTTTTCTCTTTCAATAATTCCGCTTCATTAATAGCATCTTCAGGTTTTTCACCCGGCATAAACTTCTCTAAAGCTCTTTTGACAAATCCCAGTTTCGGGATATTGTTTTTCATCCACTCGTTTTGCGAACACCAAAGAAGAGTATTGCGAGCAAGCTTCATTTATTGCCTTTCTAAAATAAATAGAACGCAGATCATTATGATCCTAATAATCGGTGTTCAATTACTCCTATTCATTTATTAACCAAATATCCTTTTGTGGAGACGTTAGCCACTGGGCTCCGTCTTTTCTTATAACAACCATTTCTTCAATTGTAGCAACACCTCTATCTTTAACTTCTAATCTCGGTTCTATTGTAAAAACCATTCCTTCTTCTAATTTTTGAAACGGCTTTTGTGCATACTTTTCCCAAGCCGGGCCAAGTAATGCGGTTCCGTCATGTGAGAATCTGCCTACTTGGTGCCCAAGTCCATGCGGGAATTCTTCATAGCCGTTATTCAAAACAACGTCCCTTGCAACTTTATCAATTTCGACAGCTTGGATACCAATCTTCATTGCTTGTTTGGAATCTTCAACAGCTTTGACAATAGTATTGAAACCATGCATTACTTCTTCGGGTGTAGATGTTTCACCGTCCTTTAGAATATAATAAGTCCGCTGCATATCGGAACAATAACCATTGTATTTAACACCAAAATCCATATTTAATATGTGACCTTTTTCAACAACTCTATCCGAAGGGGCATAATGAGCAGCTGCAGTATCAGGACCGCTGAATACAGCCGGGCAAACAGTTTCTTCCCAAGCAAATTCCAGGCTTCTTTTCTCAACTTTATGTTTCATAAATAATGCAATTTGCTTTTCCGTCATTCCCGGTTTAATGAAGTTTCTGACTAATTCAAATATCTCTTCAGTTATTTGAATAGCACCTTTTATGTTGCTTATCTCAGTATCGGTTTTTCTTTCTCTGATTGCTGAAGCAATTTTCTCTGCAGATATTAATCTGTCTTCCATATTAATTTCAGTGAGCATTTTGAATAAAGTTAAATACATGCCGTAAGTTAATCCGTCGCAAATTTCACTTCCTTCTGAATAATTGATTGCAATCTTTTCAGGATTAATTTCTCTCATTACTTTTTGGAGTGGCTCTTTAACTCCTGTAACAAAATCATAAACTTCATCGTATGCGTTTAAATCTTCAATCGTAGCTTTATCGTATTTACCTACTATAGCTATTGCTTTCCCACTTTTTGTAATTATAAAAGCCGAGTGCCAAGTAACATCAACACCTGCAAGAAACGCCAAAGTAGGATCGCCGTTAATTTGGCTTTCGCGGGTAAACGTTATCCAGCAATCAATATCAAATTCTTTTACTAATTCTTTTGCTTGATTTACTTTTTCTTGAATTAACATTTCAATACTCCATAAACATTAGGAAAACTTTTTGAATTTTTTCATAAAAACTAATACTAATATAGCGGAGAATATCAATAACCCGGTTAATATTAAAAAGTACTCGTGATGTGCAAAGTCGCTATAAAATTTGCCAAGTAAACCCGAACCGTAGCTGCCAAAAGCAGTAGCAGCAAACCATCCTCCCATCATTAAACCTTGAATTTTAGGTGGAGAGATTTTAGAAACATAAGATTGACCCATTGGTGATATCATTATTTCTGCAAGCGTCACTACAAGGTATGTTCCGATAAGCCATACAGGTGTCATATTATTAGCATCATCGTTTCCACCTTGCAGAGATGCAATCACCATAATAAGCATTGCAATGCCTGTAATAACCATCCCATAAAATATTTTTACGGGTGTACTGGGCTCTTTTCCTCTTCTACTTAAATAGCTAAATAAACTTAGCAACGGCGGGGTAAGTACTAAAATAAAAAATGGATTAAAAAACTGGTAGGTTTCAGGGCGTAACACGTTTGAAACTATTGTTGACCTTTCTGCAAATAAGGTTAACGCAAACCCATTTTGATAAAACGCTGTCCAAAAGAAAATTACAATTAAAAATAAAATTGCAAGAGTAATTATTCTTTCTCTTTCTTCTGGTTTTGGAATATCTGAAGTGGTAATATCCTTCCCGCTCGCAAGCGACATTTTTGTATCAGCGGACGAAATTCTTTTTTTGCCAAACTGCAAATTAACTAAACATAAAAAGAGGCCAATTGCTGCAGCCACAAAAGAAATATTATAACTTCCCCAAATATTGCTGATCAACGTAGCTGCTAAAGGAGCGATAGTTGCGCCGACATTTACACCCATATAAAATATATTGAACCCAGCATCCTTTAGTTTAGGATTATCTTTATATAAATTACCAACAAGCACCGACATATTTACTTTGAATATTCCGGTTCCAAAAGCAATGAAGAATAACCCAATAAAGAAAAAATTAATATTATTTACAGACGATAAAGCAAGAAAAATATAGCCTATCATCATTAAAAAAGCACCTGCCCGAACTGTGTTGATTTGTCCTAGCAGTTTGTCACCGATCCAGCCACCAAAAAGAGGAACAAAATAAACAATGCCGAGAAAGATACCGTACACATCTCCTTTTTGCGAGTCATCCCATCCAAACTCCTGTCCCATATATAAAACTAAAATTGCCATTAAAGTATAGAATCCGAAACGTTCCCACATTTCTGTAAAGAACAAAGTCCATATTCCTTTAGGATGATTTTTAAGCATAGATAATCCTTTCAAATTTATCTTAAAATAAATCCGTCTTTTAACGGATCGTTTGGATCAATATAAAACTCGTTTTTCCCAGTTATAAACGCTGTTCCGCTAACTTCCGGAATAACTGCATCATATATATCAAAACATGTGAGTTTTTTTATTTTTGCTGTAAATGTTGTTCCTAGAATAGACTCGATTATCATTGGCTCATCTAATCCTATTTCCCCTTTAGCATAGTGTAAAGCCATACGTGCACTGACGCCTGTACCGGTAGGACTTCTGTCAACTTCGCCTTCAGCAAATATACAAACATTCCTACTGTCGTTCTTTTTATTCTCAGGCTCACCGTAAAATATTGTTCCGTAAAGAAAGCATAAGTCACTATCATAAGGATGCAGGATATCATATTGCTTCATTATTTCTTTTTTAATTACAGAACCTTTTTCTATTAATTCACTATACGAACCGGGTGTCATCTGAACATCGGCATCTTCAGCTTTTACAAATGCATAAAACGCACCTCCAAAAGCTATATCAAAATTTACATTCCCTATTCCCGCAACATCAATGGATTGATTTAATAAATAAACAAAAGACGGGACATTATGAAAATATACTTTTTCTACTACCCCTTTGGATATTTTTGCATAAGATGTTACTAACCCGGCAGGAGAATCTATTTTGATTGTTGTAAATGGTTCTTTCTTTTTTATCATTCCGATTTGCAAAACTACTTTAGTAACAGCAAGTATTGCATGACCACACATTGTGCTATAACCTTCATTATGTAAAAAGAAAACACCAAAGTCAGCTTCATCTGAAAAAGGTGGAGTGATAATGCAGCCATACTGATCGGCATGCCCTCTCGGCTCCCACATTAATGTTCTTCTCAGGTGATCAAAGTTTTCTTTCATATACCTGCGATAATCTAGAATCGAATCTCCCTTCAATTCCGGAAGCCCTGAGGTAATTATTCTTAAAGGTTCGCCTTCAGTGTGTGCATCAATTGTAGTAATCTTTAACCAATTATTTGGTATCGTCCAATTATCTGGAATGATTTTTCCCATTTATTAAAAAAGCCCAAATGTGCCTATCACATTTGAGCCCCTTATATATTTAAATGAATAATTGAAAATTTCAAATTTACCTGATAAAAGTAAGTTAGGTTTATAAAGTGAAAAATATAATTTAGCAAAAAAGTTTTCAAATAAAATCAGAAAATTTCGAAATAATGATCAATCAGTAATTAGTAAAGAGAACCCTCTAAGAATTTAAAATTTTTTAAAAAAATTCTATTAAGGGCTAGTTAAGGTCGCCGGATATTTTTTTTTGGATTGCATAAAGGCAAACCTGCCTTGCTCCTTCAAGTGAATAGTCAAACTTATTCTTTAAATTCATTATTAAAAACTCTACTTGTTCTTTTGTCCGGTTATCATAAACATCGAATTTTTCAGTATCATAATCTTTTATTGCATTTTCAAAAGATGTGTATTTCAAGAAAGGTTGAAATATATTTTCTCTGAGGTTTTTGATATAAGAGTTGTATAGATCTTTATAAATAGCTGTTTTTGCAATCTGCATTCCATTTAGCTGCATGTCTTGAATGCTAATCGTAAATTTCGATGCAATTTCATTTCTGTGTCTATACCTCTCTTCATCATTTATATTGTTAGTAAATAAGTATTGTTCAATAGAATTGAAAAAAGTATCATTAATTTCAATAACTTCTTTCGTGTAAGGCGAGACCAATTTTTCTCCTACATCGTAATTCAACGCGAATAAATAATTTTGAATATCTTTACTAATTCTTTCTTCATTTTGCTGGAAAAGCGCTTCTTTAATTTGCTGCATGATATCATAATCATACAGTCTAATAACTGAATCAATAAAACCTTTTGGTATCTTATCCGAGTAATCCTTGTGTTTATCGAAATACTCCTTAATATGATCCATTGTTATTAAAATATATTTTTTGCTTTCTTCATCATCCTGGAATTTTTTTCTCTGTTCATTGTAAAACTCGTTGAAAATAATTAAAGACTCCCTGCCGGAAATACCGCTTCTTCCCTCGAGGTCAGACTCTCCTACAATTTTTCTCCTAATATTTTTGTCAAAATTATTACGGTCTTCGTCAGTGAGCCAGGAAGGAATCCTATTATTATAGATACTCAGTTTCAAAAGCAATAAGTTTTCGTCGCAGTACTTGTTGTATTTTTGGGGATCTTTAATCCAATCACGAAGTGTTTTTGAATTGCATTCTAATCTGGAACTAATTATTATTTTGGCAAAGTTATCAATTACACCCGGCAAAAATCTATGCTTAATTTGATCGCCAAAAGCGTTGCAGTATATTTTAACTTCTTCTTCTGAGTTCAAAATATAATTAACATTAATTTCCCTGATTCTATCTCTAAACGATTCGTAATCTTCAATTTTTTTTATGTCTTGCGGATTCATTATTGCAAGAAACAGAGAGTTTATATTTTCTTCAACATCTTCAATTTTGTGTGTACCTTCACTAATAACGCCATGCAAATTCATGAACCTTTTTTCGTTATAGCCTTTAACGTCCATTATGACATAAACGCCGTTATTCGTTTTCGCATACTTTGAAAAAACATACTGCACTGCATTACTATCCTTAAACCTATATCCCAATTCTCTTTGTAGCGCTTCATTTGTGTTGATTAACTTCTCAGGTTCCCTGTCACCTGGGTTATAAACACTAATTCCGTATGCTAATCTCCTATTGAATACAAACCTCTTAGCATAGAGCATATCAAATAATTCTGAAGAAGATTTTAGTCTATGATTTAATGATTCATAAATCGATTCACAAATTGTACATGGATTTTTTTGGAAGATCCACTCGTACTCTTTTTTATGAAATATTTTTGCTTTTGCTTTTTCCGGTAGTACCTGATCCAGAACTTCTCTTCTATGGCTTTTAGGTACCATCAAAATTGGATGATCATGGCTTGGGCAAGTCACCTCTATAGATTCGGCCGATGATATATTTTTCAAATCATACTTATCATAATAATCTACAAGTGCATCCTTAATCTGGCTGTGGATAGTTTTACCTAATTTCTTATCATCAATTTTCCAAACAACTTCATAATATAATCCTTGAGAGCTTTGAATATATTCTTCAAATTTTCCTAAAAGATTATTTAACAACGTGCTTTTACCGCTGCCCGGAGGGCCGACAAACATGTATATTTTATTTTGTTGTGCTCCTTCTTTGAATGAATCAGCAAGCCTAATAATTCTATTAGCTAAGGGGAGATCAGCAAAAAAAGACGTATCAGTACCTTCAACTAATAGTTCATCACAGTTAATAGTTCTATAGTTAATGTTTTCAGGATCACTTTCATATTCATCTTTTTCGTTAGTGTAGTGATAAATCATATCACTAAATATTTGAAAAATATTTCTAAGCATTAAGTAAGGGTGATCGCTTGTTCTGCAGAGGAAATCATAGAAGCTAATCATCATGTCTTTTTCTTCGCTTTTAATTTGTTTATCAAGCGAAGTAAAAATTGATCTTATCATATTTCTTTTTCTATTATGCGGCATAATTCAATTTAAAACCTGCTTTGTCACTTTTTTATTCTGAACAGTGTAAAGAACTTTCCTAAAAGCTGGTTCGGCAGCCTCTTTAGCATTTTCCCTGGCTCTCATTTTTTCCAGGTCGATTTCATGTGTCTCCAGCTGAACTTTGCCTCCCCATAAATATTCAATGCCTATTAAGGTATTTTGAATATAATCCCGGTATAATTCTTTACCTTCAAAAACGTGTTCCAAGTATAGCATATCGGCAATATTTTTTATCTTAATGAAAGGCGGATGATAGAGACTATTGATTATCATCTTCTTATAGTCTTCGGCTTTCCGGCTTTTCACATAATATTCTTTAACCATTTTCTGCTGATTTATTCTTTGCCCCACAACCATCAATTTATATTTATCAACAAAGTCTTGATTTACAAAGCTGTTGAAGAATGTTAGATCATTGTAGTTTTCTCTAATATGGAAAATAAAATCCCTACCGTTATTTATTGATTTGTCAAAGTCTTTTCTTAAATCTATGTTCAATATTTTATCAAAGTCAAGAGTATACTTCCCTTTATTCTGCGATTCTTCTATGAACATAAATAGCCGCCATCCTATTGCGTATGGATTTAAGCCTACCCTGTTTAGCGAAGTAACTTTAGCATTTACTTTTGCAAAGGAAATTTCGTGACCCTCGATTCTGTCATCATTCATAAATAGTTTTTCATGCCAATAGCTTGCCCATCCTTCATTCATTGTTTTAGTACGTATCTGCGGAGAAAAGTATAATGACGTATCCCGGACAATATCCAAAATAACTTTCATCCATTCATTTTCTTTCTTATTCAAGAACTTACTTTCCTTCACTAGATACTGCATTAAATCATTATTTTCTTTTTTGTCCTCTTTTTTGCTATGCTTTGAATATAGTTCGTCAAATTCAGGATTTTTAATTAAAACGTCCTCGAAAAATAAATCTTCTTTACTTCTTCCATTATTGCTTTCTATTTCATTGTATCGATCAACTTCTCCCAAAAACTTATTCATACCTACTTTTTTTATCTCTTGTAAAAATGTATTAAAATAAAAATCTACTTTGGAAGGCAGGTTAAATATCTCATTATTTTCGTTGTTGGAAAGGTTTTGAAAATATCCAACCAAGTTATCAATACCTCTTCCAAATTCAAGAACGTAGTCAACCCATCTGCCTTTTTTAGATCTAAGCTTGTCGATAATTCTTTTTTCGGTAAGAGCTTTTTCCTTAAAATCGTAATCCCATGTTTTTTCATAAAATTTATTGTTTTGAAAAAAATCAATATGTGCTAAAACATGGTAAAATATCATTACATTTAGCCAGTCAGGATTATTGTCATTATAAAATGATATCGCGGGCCTGGTGTTTATAACAGTTTCGTACGGATTGTGAGGATAATACTCATACTCTCCTTTTCCTCTTAATACTTGTATATCATGAAGCCAGTAATCATACAGAGTGGGTATCATGTGTTTGGGAGAGAGTTCCAGCATGTCAACATTAGTAACAATGTATTCCAAAGATTCTTTATCAAACCTAAGGCCTGCATCCAAAGCACGCTCTTTGCAGCCTTCCATAATTTTTTTTGTATGTTGATCAATGAGCTGCATAATTATGATATTAATAATTTTATACTTTTTATAATTCTTGATTCGTCTGCTTCAACTGCTTTAAAGGAATCAAAATGAATTACATCTGGATGTTTCTCAAGCAACTTTGATTCTCTGATGTATTTCTCTACTACCGAATTATTACGGTTCGTATAAGTATTCTCGGCCACAGCAATCCCGATCCTGCTTGTGAACGTAACCATCTTCTCAAGGTTTTCAATAGTTCTTGCTCCCTTTTGATCCCAATCATCACCATCAGTGCCGTGAAAAATATAAATGTTATAATCCCTGCTTAGACTTTCTTCTTCAATAATTTTGTTAACCAAATAATATGCTGACGATACTTCAGTTCCCCCTGCTACATTTTTGTTGTAATAGGTATAAAAGTCCGGCACCTCAATAGCTTGTTGATCATGAACTATAAAACGGCTTTTGACCTGCCTTTTATATTGATATATCAACCAGCTGTTTATGTAAATGTGCTGTGTAACTACTGCTTCCGTTGGTTTACCCTGCATAGATCCGGAATAATCTCTTACAAAAAATACTACCGCTTGAGACTCGTAATCTTTTTCTTTTGAAAGAATTCTGTAAACTCTATCAGACGGTGTTAGGAGCATTTTGGAAGTATCTATTTTTTTCTTTGCATCCAGTCTTCCCAATGAGAGATTTGTTTTAACTACTTTTTTCAAAGTAGATTTTTTATCTAGTAACTGCCCGTGACCTTTATTCTTATCGGTTAGTTCATAGCTGAATTTAGTTAAAGAAGTTTTTTTACCTTTTTCTTTAATATTAGGAAGTTCAAACTGTTCAGTCAATATTTTGCCAATATCATAAGCATCTGCACCCATTCCATGTTCGCCACCTTCTCCCTGACCTGCTCCCTGGCCTTCTCCTTCCTGGCTGGGTCTGATAGGTTCTTCTCCAATTACGTCACCTTCTTCTTCACCGCCAATACCTCCAGTTGGCTGCCCTTCACCTCCTCCTTGAGGAGCATTCCAGTGATAGAATTTTTCTTCCGATACAGTAGGAATTATAATAGTTTTCTCTTTACCATCCTTAGAAGGTTTAACAAGTTTGCCAAGTTTTATCTTTCTCGGGAAACCATCCTTTTCACGTAGTTTATCTTTTTCCAATAACCTATCTAAATCATAAATTCTCGACGATAAAGTTCCGTCAAAAGCAAAATGATTTATTGTTTGGAAGTCATTAAAATCGTAAATAGATTCAAAATTTTTCCTACTTAAGAGTTCGTCTAGATTTTGGTCCCTTTCACGATTATTCAAATCATCACTTTCAGTTATTTGAGAATCATTATCCTTCATGACATTTAACCACTTTCTTAAGTTTGATGATCTTGTGTACAGAAGAATTCAATTGTTTTTTCAGCACATGTTTTACAATAGTTCAGCTTATTAACCATTGTGTCAACTATACGGTTATATAATTTTTCATTATCCTCATTGGTTCTGTTGGCTAATGCTCCCACCAACCCACCGGCAGAAGCTATATCAGAATTTAACCTTGTGTCTGTAACTGCTTTTACAAGATCTACGTTATCCATAAAATCATAGTTTTTATCAGTCTGTAGCTTTTGTGCATATATTTTTCTGACCTGCCCTCTGAATGATTCCTTTTGTTCCTGTGTTTTCATTTCAAGTTCATTCTCTACAGCGTTAACAAAGCGTTCATCAATTTTTATGGGTTGTGTGTTGCCGGTTTGGGGATCTCTGTAGGTAATAATTTTATCAGTTCCTAAATCAGACCTGCCCATTCCAACAATCATATTAACATACATCATCACATCTTTTTTAATTGCAGCAGGTTCGTCCATAAATGCATTAAACATTTCAGTTCTAATTCTCTTTCTGTATAATCCTTTTGCTATGTTTAAGTCTTCAAAAAATTTAGCTCTTTCATTTGTATCCTGAACATAATCAAGGATAACGTCTTCGGCAGATTTAAAGGAATCTAATGCAAACATACACTTACCTTCGTTAGTGGCAGGAAATCCTCTTTGACCATTGATCATTCTTGCCAAATCTCTTTGCCCCAACCCTTTTTGCCCAAATCTTTTTGTAGTGTCAGATTCATGTTCCAGTTCATCAACTATTTCGGCCAAAGCTTTCATACTCTTTTCACCGGCAACTTCACCCGCAGCAAGTTTCATCATCTCAATTGGTGTTAATTTATCATCTGCTCTCGGCAGCCTGCTTAAAGTAACGGTCGTTGATAAAACATATTTGAGATTAGGATCTAAATGGAGTTCTTCTCCTGTGAATGTAGTTTTTGTTCCACCACCCAATGCATAATTGGTCAAATCCATTTGGAGCTTATAATTCGTATTATGTGCTACGTAGCAGAATTTACATCTATCTAAAATCGGTTTCTCTTCACCGTTTGTTCTGTAGTTTTGAACATCAGCATTATTGCTTGTTGCTATAATGAAAGAATCTATAGGCCATTTAAAAGCGTCTATCTCAATCACTCTATTCTGGATAACACCTAAATAAATCTTAAGTAAGTCTGTTTTGTTTTTAAATATTTCATCGGCAAAATGAATTCCCCCCCCGCCTACTCGTGCTAAGGCACCTCTTCTTAAATCAAAACGGTAAGGGTTATTAGTATTTGTTATGTGAAGGAGCCTTTGAATACTTTCTTCGCCAACAAGATCAACACCCGAACTGGTTAATTTATCTTTGGCCGGATACTTTCCTGTTATTGTTCCCAAAGT
>CAJHYN010000596.1_pt1 | contig 11145 bp, 8 predicted proteins | sample 9198641 | NCBI WGS metagenome assembly CAJHYN01 (sample SAMEA7708370, study PRJEB35096) | sediment metagenome | biome: marine neritic benthic zone biome [ENVO:01000025]; feature: sediment [ENVO:00002007]; material: shallow marine sediment [ENVO:03000034] sea grass bed [ENVO_01000059] ... | reverse complement strand
TTTTTCTTTTAATTCTCCCATCTTAGTATCCCTTTTTATGATTTGATGTGAGAATCTATTATTATTACCATTAATGTGAAATATTTTTTCACTCTATCAAATTGTCAAAGAACTCTTTTACTACCGCGAACGCTGTTTCGTTCAACTAATACTTATACTGAAAGAATAAGATAGATGATTGCAAGTTAATTTTTCAATGTTTTTCATTTCCGATTAGACAAGCAGTCTTTTTTGATTCAAACAGTTTAAAATATAGAAACGAATATATTATATCAAAATGAATTAGGGTACACCTCCATAAATAGTGGCAAAAATAAATTAGGCATAAAGCTGAATTAACCGGTAGAAAAATATATCCTTGTTATTTATTCCTCTTACTCTCGACAAAAATTCTTTTAATTTCCTGTTGAAATTCTCTACTGCTGCATTAGTTGATTTGTTTACAAGGTAATTCAATATCCCGCCTAATCTCTTCTTAATGGTGTTGGCTGCTATTTTCAACTCAGTTAATTGGCTTGTTTCTACTTTCTTTAGCCACTTATTGAAATGATCTTCTGCTTGAAGAGGATTTAGATTATAGCCATCCTTAAAGTCTATGTAATATAGACATGTGTACAAGAGCAATATGGAATCCGCAGAGAGAACATTAGATATTTAACTAAAGAGAGACAATAATAAAAAAAGTTAATATTAGTATCTTTGTTGGGTTTCTGGGTTTCATCACCAATTGCACAAGTAATTGTTGAAGGAAACCTTATACATTTGAATTAATGTATATAAATTAGCACATATATTATTAGATTAGTATAGAAGACATAATTGACAATTTAAAATAAAATTTGTATTATAAATGATATAAAGGTACTAGTTGTCTGGTTTAGTATAATATTTTGCTTCGATACCTATAATTCTCCGTCTGAGTTATTACTCTTTAATGTTCCACCAGTAATCTAGATTAAGATGAACAATAGTTCTAAATACTATAAAATTTTAATATAATGCTATAAAAACTTAAGTATAATAAAATAATATTAAAGGCTTAGAAGGTTTTGATCATATACCAAAGAACGATTATTCAAGTATAACGGAGTAAGTAAAGAAAATTTTTTATTGTACATCAAAGAAATAGAGTTTAGATGTAATTTCGGAAAGCAAAATTCACTGTTTTTAATATTGATGGATTATAAATATTTTACCTAAAGGAGGCTGTTATGAAAAACATTGTATTAAAGTTGCTTACTATGTTTTTATTCATTGGATTACCACAGATCAGCTGCTCTGATAGCACATCTAATCCTAAACCAGTTTGCACTTATGAAGACATTGAGCTAAATACTAGTAACTTAGGTATGCTGAAACAAACCGATATAATAGGGGAATGGATATTACGATCCTTTATTAATTTAACTAACTGTAATATTGAAAACGAGCCGGAAGAATTTCCTAGACACGCTGTAATTATCAGTTTTGACGATTCAAACCAAGTTAGTGGTCATACAAGTAATGAATTTTATGGCTACTATGCTTTAACGAATAATGAAATTAGACTAGATATTAGGTCAGAAACTGAAATCAATGAACCCAAGTGGGCAATAAAATTTCTCAAAGCGACTAATAATATGGATTATGCTTCAATTAAGAATTCAAAACTTTTTGTTTTTTTTAATGAATCATCTGAAGTAATGGTATTCAAAAAAAACTAGAGGAGAATGAGATGAAAAAAGTCGAGATTTATTTTATTGCTGCAATATTTTTTTAATAATAACGACTTGTGATGATGAAGAATCAAATATTGTTTGCGGTAATGACCAGAACCAGCAAATATCTGCAGATATTGGTGATACACCTAATTTATCTGCCACCATTTGTATAGACGGATATAATAGCTGTTCTGATGGATTTGATAATTATTTGCTATATGTAGATAATAGCGGTATACCACTTTGCGCAAAAGTTGACACAAATAATTTCACTCCTCTTTGTTTGCCAAATAGCTCTAAATTTAAAGGACTTAGAGTAAGAATTTCTGCTTTAGTTCTGAGTCACCTTGGTAGGCCGAGTTGCGGTCCCGTTAAACTTTGAGTACAGAACCGGAGTAACTAACTACAACATTTATAATACTCAGCAGAAGGATAAACCAAGGAAAGGAATTTTTTACTTCATAGAAACAGAGCTTAGATATAATTTAACAGATAAAACTCTTCGATAGAGGCAAGGAGTTGTATCATGAAGAAGTTAGCATATTTATTGTGTTTATTAATATTACATCTGGGTGGATGTGATCTTTCATCAAACTCAACAAAATCAATAGATCAGCAAGACAACTTCTTCCCGTTGAGATTGGGTTTACAGTGGAAATATCAAATAACTGAATCCGATCTAGACACAAGCAAAATAATTTTTCCAAATCAATTTACAGTATCTGTTGTTGATACCATTACAATTAAGGATAAGAAATACTTTCAGGTAAAAAATTATTTTATTCCTGGACCAACATTGCCGGATACTGTGTTAATTCGTAAATCAGGCAAACAGACTTTTATTAGATTTAGTCCTAATCATGAGGAATATCTTTTTTACGCTTTTACATCACTTAAACTATTTGGAGTGTGCCGGTAATTCAAACTCTGCTTAGACCGAGGACTGCCCGGATAGCAACACTTTCTGATGATGCTGTGGTTGTCTCTTGGGATTTGAACGGCTATCCGGATTCACCGCCTTTCATTCAAGGAAGAACAGAGATTGTTTCTGTTACTCAAGGTTTCGGAAAAATTGTATGGAGACTGGAGAAACCTGATGATTGAACTTTTACAACTATTTAACCACATCATAAAACTCTTCAATCCAATTTCAAGATATGTCCTTTTCAATAAAGATTTGTTTTTGTCAATAATTATTCTCTCAAAATATTTGTTAACAATTTGAATTGATATACATATAATTAGTATAAATATCTATAAATTATAACGATAGATCCTAGTCTTGACTATAAGAAATAAAATTTGTATTATAAGCGATATAAAGGTATTGTTTATCTGTTTTGTGTTAAAATCTTGGTCCAATTTTTCATCTGAGCTTATTTCTCTTCTAATAAAGAGGAAAACAAATATGAAAAATACAACTATCCCTACCCATATAATCTTATTTATACTTGTTTTGGTTTTACTCCCTTTTTCAAGCGCTTTAAGCCAAATATATGATATTGATGGTAATGTTTCTATGGACTCAAGCCCGGTAAAATATGCATTGCTAACCTTTATTGATGAGAGTGATACAAATAACACCTACTCTACAATCACAGACAGTTTGGGTAATTACTACTTAAGCATGATTACATCTGTTGAAAACGAAGAATCGGCTATTCCACAGAATATACAACTAGGTCAGAACTATCCTAATCCATTTTCAACACAAACAACTATACCCTATAAGTTGAATAAACCTTTAGAGGTGAGTGTAAAGGTATACGACATACTCGGGCAAGAAGTAAAATCATTTCCGGTCGAATTAAAACAAATAGGAATACACGGAGTAATGTGGGATGGGACTAATAACTTAGGTAATAAGGTAACACCGGGAGTTTATCTTTACCAGTTATTTTCCGGCAAAGAAAGGTTAGTAAAAAAAATGGTTTATGGATTGGGTGTAAATAATTTGGGATTAACTTCAATAAATACAATAGAATCCTTAAATAAAAAAGCAGATATTACAAAAAAAACATTACTTGCGGGTGAAAGTTACATAGTAAGGATAGAAAATACAGACAGTACAAGCCCGCCTATTGAAACGAAACAAGTCTCTAATATTATTATACGAAGCGATATTATAAATTTGAGTTTTAAGGTAAACGAAGCGGATGACTTTTCATTATGTTATCAAAAACCAATTGGCAACCTGGAAATTTTCTTGAATAATATAAAAGGGACTCATCCCAAAAATATAACAAACTATTGGTGGGAAGATCGTTCTCAAACCTGGTCTCCAGATGGTAATTATATAGCCTTCGAACGTATAGGTACTCCGACCTATGTTTGTTTGTATGACACAAAAAAAGATACTGTTATTTACCTAACGGCAGGACCCGATGGCGTTGGCGCAGGTGGGCCTATTTGGACATCAGATGGTAAACATATAACCTATAATGGATATTGGAATACATATATGGTAAATCCGGATGGTTCAAATAACAGGAAATTGCAGCACACACCGGAATTTTTTTATTCTGATAGCTATAATTTTCTTTACCTGGCTAATTATGACAGTATTTATTTATCAAATATAGACGGGACAATAAATGAATTTGTTTTGGATACAAAAACTATCGGGGAAAATTATGTGGGAGCAAGAGATTTTGATCCATATAATCATAAAATACTTATACTTGCCGACCCGACAACCCGGATAACAGACCTTTTGGTAACATATGATGTTGATAGTAAAAAGATAGATACCATTTCAGTTGCCGGGGATGGATGGATCTATACACATTCCAAATTCTCCAGTGATTATTCTAAGGTTGCTGTAATAAAATATAATTATGTAGAACGTATACAAAAACTTTGCATTTTAGAACACGGCAAAGAAACAGAGTTTGTGACTATAATTAACGCCGGAGTAAATAGTGGTGAAGAATCATTCAGTTTTACTCAAATGGCGTTTTCTCCCGACGATAAATACTTGGCATATTCAAAATCGTTTTATAAAGAAAACGGTGTTTGGGATGATCAACTATATGTAATTGAAATAGAAACAAAGATTATTGCTTATGTAGACATGGGTAGTGGAGCAATATGGAATCCGCAGAGAGAGCATTAAATATTTAACTAAAGGGAGGCAGTAATGAAAAATTTAATCCTAAAATTTATTGCATCATTCTTATTAATCGGATTTGTACAGATTTCTTATGCACAAACAGATATTATTTCACCAGAAAGAAAAGCAGAAGTGCAAAGAAGAATTGATTCTCTCAATTTTTTTCTCAAAACTAACGGCTTCAAATGGAGGGCTGGAATTACTTCACTCTCTTATATGAGTAATGAAGAATTTCAAAAGTTATGTGGTATAAAAGGCACAATTGATGTAAGTAATTATCCGAGTGCAGACAGCATATATGGAAACGTAAACCAGCAAAAGAGTTTGCAAAAAACTCAATCAGTAACTAATTGGGGAAATTGGGTAAGTAATATTCTTAACCAAAAGGATTATATTGGATGCACTGGGGGATGCTGGGCTTATAGCGCTGCATTTTTAGCTGATGCACTTCTTAATAATTTTTATGGTTCCAATGTATGTAATCAAATAGATCCCAGGCAAATAATAGATAACGCAAGCTGCGGTGGCTGCAGCGGTTCATTTGATTTGAATTGCGGATTAGAATATCTTGTGGCAAACAGGACTATAGCTAAGAGAGGCCCAACAATCTTTTCAGGTATGAATCTTTATTACAATATTTCTTCAGAATCTGGTATTCTGCAAGGTTCTATTAGCGCAATAAAAAATGCATTGCAATATAGCCCTGTTCTTACAGGAATGAGATCATCTTTATCTTTTGGGACCTATATTGGCGGTATTTATGAACATCCGCCTGGAGAACCTTTTTCTCCAGACGGTCATGCAGTAGTTATTCTTGGGTATGACGATACTGATTCAGTTTGGATTTGTGCAAATAGCTGGGGTAAGGGTTGGGGTGAAACATTACCCGGTGGAGGACCTTGGTCAGAAAGAGGTTATTTTAGAATTAAATATGGAGATAGTTTCATTGGCCAAATAATGGCAACTGCAACAGTATCTTCAAGCAATTGTTTAGCAAAACTAATACCGGATTTTCAATCTTTTCAAACAGCGGCAAATTCTCCATTCGCAAGTGATGAACGGATGTATGTAATTAATAACACATCAGCAAGCAGTGGTACTATTTCCGGTGAAATGTTATGGGTTGATTTTGGAAAAACTTTGACTGTTGGTTCCGGAGTAACACTATTATTCAGCCCGAATACTCAGCTTGTAGTACGTGGTATCCTTAATGCATCTGGTGCCACATTTGATAAGAGCAGTTCAACAAAATGGGGAGGTATTATTTACGACTTTGGTTCTTTAGGCGGTTCACTAAGCAATTGCACAATAAAAAATGCCGGAACAGGAATAAGATGTAATGGGGTTCTTCCATCTATAAGTAACTGCACAATTAGAAATAACAACATCGGGTTATATCTAAATAATATTGGTTCGCCTGCTAATACAATTTCGGGTACACTTTTTCAGCAGAACGGTCAAGGGATTGGATGCTATTATTCATCTCCACAGATTAATGGAGTAACCGCTAATTACAAAATAGACAATAATAATTTTGGAATCTTCTGCGTCGGATCATCACCAACAATCTCCAATACCTGGTTTAGGAACAACGGTAACGGCCTTTACCTATTAAACTACAGCTACGCAACTCTGGGTACATTAAACAGGCTCGTTGACACAAGAGCAATCTATGCCGACTATAATTCTCATCTTCAATCTTGGCAAACCGATGTATGGCCTACAGGTAGCCAGGGTTCGGCAGTAACAGCAAGTAACTCGGCAATTGTTGCAGCACAGGCAAATTATTGGGGGCAATATCCTCCGAATTCTACTAACTTTTATGCAACGAATGGAGCACAAATCTATTATCTCCCGGGCTCAGCGAGCCCTTACACAGGCGGGCTTTATAAAGCATCTGCTCAAACAGTATCGGCAAGTTCCAACAGTAACAACTCTTCAACGGGAGATTTTTTTCTTGATCAAACATTACTAGATGCTGCAAAATTAATGATGGATAAAAGGTACAATGAAGCAAAAGCAGTATATGCTAGTGAATATAAGAAAACAAGTAATACATCTAAAAAAATATACTTATTAACACAATTATCAGAGTGTTACAGGGCAATGGGGAGAAATGACTTCACAGACTTTCTTAATAGTGAGGTTCGTATCAATATATCCAAAGATGACAACTTATATGCGGCAACATTGGAGATAGAGAACCTTTTTCTTATAAGAAACAAGAAGTATAAAAAAGCAGTAAATAATCTTAGTATACTAAAGACAAAGTTTGCGAAAAACGACATCACTCAAAAGAATGCTTTGTTTAATCTTGGATATATCCACACAGATCTACTTGCAGATCCCGCAAAAGGGAAAGAATATTTCACAGAGTTAGAGAAAAAATATCCTGGTGATATTCTTACCTGTCAGTCAAAGCTCATGCTTGGAGAAATTGATAGAATCCCGGTATCTGCTATTTCACTTGCCAAAAAGAGCTTGGCTGAAACACAAGGTCCCGTTAAACATGAATTGCTTAACAACTACCCCAACCCATTCAATCCGACTACAATATTAAACTATTCATTACCGGTTAAGTCGGATGTTAAAATTTATATTTACGATATTACGGGAAGATTAGTAAAATCATTTATAAGTAATTCGCAATCTGAAGGCTATCACCAGATTGAATGGAACAGTACAGATGAAAATGGTATTAAAGTAGCAAGCGGAGTATATATCTATAGAATGGAGGCTGTTCCACTTGAAGAAAATAAGACACATATAATACAGTCAAGAAAAATGATTCTACTCAGGTAAGTTTGTTAAATATATTATATGAGACTTGAGAGAAAATAAATTGTAAAGAGCTATTCTCTAAAGAAATAAACGGGGAATCGTCAGAAGCAACTTACTGCGACTACGTTTATCGTATTGCCGGACCTGTAATAGAATTCGGCTTCCCGGATTGGTATGTAAAAAGAATTGAGAGTTTTGCTGTGGAATAAAAGGCCGTAACAGATTTATGCCATCTTATAAAATCAATTACTGAAATATTTACAACCTTCTGTTAACAAATTTTTTTTTACTTCTTGCAAATTATTTACTTATTTGCGATTGAATAATAGCATTCAGTTAACTAAATTTATTTCAATATGGAAACGCGACAAAACATACTCCACATTAAAAACATGGTTTGCAACCGTTGCATTAAAGTTGTTAAAGAAGAACTGGAAAAACTGGGTGTTCAAATTGAATCTATAATTTTGGGAGAGGTCATAACTGTTCAACCAATAGACGAGGAATTAAAAGAAAAAATTAAAGAAGTCCTCAATGAAAACGGTTTTGAACTTTTGGAAGATAAAAGATTTAAGGTAATTGAAAGAATAAAGAACTATGTTATAAAACTTGTTCATTATTCTGATGAAGATTCCAATATTAACCTCAACTATTCCGATCTAATCAGTAAAGAATTAGATATGGATTATACCTACTTGAGCAATTTATTTTCTTCGTTAGAAGGGAAAACAATCGAACATTTTATTATTCTTCAAAAGATTGAACGGGCTAAAGAATTGCTTAAGTACGGTGATTTAACTTTGAGCGAAATTGCATATAAATTAGGATACAGCAGTGTGCAACATCTTTCCAACCAGTTTAAAAAAATAACCGGCTTAACTGCGAGTCAATTTAAAAAAATGACAATTAATACAAGGAAACCTCTGGATAAAGTTGATAATTAGCCTGCACGGATCTTCTAAATCACTTTTCGAACGCAAAGAAAAATTTTATAACTATTTTCCAAAATTGTGTAACGGAAAAATTTATTTTCTCTTTTATATTGCTTTTCGAAATTATGAGACTATCAAAAAGGAAAAGAAGAAATGATTACTAAAAAATATGAAATAGACGGAATGGGATGCGGTCATTGTGTGAAAGCAATTGAAACAGAATTATCAGAGATAGACTTGATTGATAAACAAGTTAAAATTGGATCGGCAAGAATAACCTACGACGAAACGAAAACAGATAACCAAAAGATTATCAAAGCAATTAAGCAAGCAGGGTATCAAGTTTCAGCAGATGTTGAGGAAGATCAATAATGAGTAGATATAGTCTCCCTGTTGAGGGAATGACATGTGCTAGCTGCGTAGCCAGGGTGGAAAAAATCGTAAGTAAATTTGATGGCGTAAATAATGTGTCGGTAAATTTTGCAACTGAAAAAATCAGCTTTGAAACGCAAAATCCTAGCATAGATATCAAAGAGATTGCTGATGCTGTTGACAAATTTGGTTACAAAATTAAGATAGATTCAACAGTTAAAAATGTTCAAGATCAAGATGTTGTGAGCGGTTCAACTAAAGAAGTTTTGAAAGAAGAAAAAGACGACCATTATAGTGAGCTAAAGAAGGATTTTCTTGTTGCGTTATTTTTTACTATTCCCAACTTTGTCGTTAGTATGTTTATGGGAGCCGAATGGTTCAAAAGTTTTTGGCCTTTAAATACAACCCATACTTCTAATTTACTTCTGATAATAACAACACCTGTTATGTTCATCTCCGGCAAAAGGTTTTTTATTATTGCCTGGAATAATATCAAACATTACAGTACAGACATGAATACCCTTGTTGCAGTAGGAACCGGATCAGCTTATGCATATAGTGTTATAAGCACGCTTTTCCCTGAAGTAATAATGTCAGCCGGGCAAACTCCTCATATTTATTATGAGACTGCTTCCGTTATAATAACCCTTATTTTGTTGGGTCGCTTACTTGAACACAGGGCAAAAAGGAAAACAGGTGGTGCAATAAAACAGTTGATGGGTCTAAGACCTAAAACGGCGACGGTAATTGAAAACGGTAGAGAAGTAAAAATAGAGATCAATAAACTTAGAGTTGGCCAGGTCGTTGTTGTAAGACCCGGTGAAAAAATACCTGCAGACGGTATTATAGAAAGCGGAAGCTCGGCAATTGATGAGTCAATGATAACAGGTGAAAGCATTTCAATTGAAAAAACTATCGGATCAGAAGTAATTGGTGGTACAATAAATAAAACCGGCTCATTTAATTTCGTAATAAAAGCAGTTGAAAAAGAATCTGTGCTGGGACAAATAATCAAAATGGTTGAGGAGGCGCAGGGATCAAAAGCACCTATTCAAAGGCTGGTTGATAAAGTTGCAGGCATTTTTGTTCCCGCCGCTATTCTTGCGGCACTATTTACTTTAATTGTATGGATGATATTTGTACCACAGTTAGGTTTTAGCAATGCTCTTATTCACTTTGTTGCAGTTTTGATTATTGCGTGCCCTTGTGCTTTAGGTTTGGCAACACCTACTGCCATTACTGTGGGAACAGGCTTAGGTGCCCGCAAGGGTGTTTTAATTAAAAACAGTGAAAGCCTTGAAATAACCAAAAAAATAAACAGAGTTGTTTTTGACAAAACCGGAACAGTGACGGAAGGAAATCCAACAGTGACGGATGTATTTAACAATAGCACTTCTGTCGATGAGTTGCTGAAAATTACTGGTTCGGTTGAAAATAAATCTGAACATCCAATAGCCAATGCTATCGTTGATTATGTTAGATCAAAAGGGATTGAACTTGCTGATGTTGAATCGTTCAATAGTATTACTGGGTTGGGTGTTACTGCAATTCTCAGCGGAGATATGATTGCAGTAGGCAATAAAAAAATTATGAAAGAGTTTTCGATCACTACAGATATTTTCGAGAAAGAATCCGACTGGCTTACAGGTGAAAGTAAAACAACAATATTCGTAGCAAAAAATGGAGAGTTGATAGGAGTAATTGCTGTAGCAGACCCGATTAAAAAGACTTCAGCAGCTGCAGTTAAAGAGTTAAAGAGAATGGGTATTGAAGTTACTATGATTACCGGGGATAATTCTCAAACAGCAAAGGCAATTGCACAACAGGCAGGAATTGAGAATTTTATTCCGGAAGTAATGCCCGAAGATAAAGCGAATAAAGTAAAGGAATATCAGAATAAAGGAGAAGTTATTGCAATGGTTGGTGACGGAATAAACGATGCGCCGGCTTTAGCTCAAGCTGATATAGGAATTGCTATTGGAACAGGAACCGATGTTGCCATTGAGACAGCTGGTATTACCTTGGTGAAGGGTGATTTACAGGGTGTTGTTAGAGCAATAAATTTATCAAGGAAAACACTTTCGACAATAAAGCAAAATCTTTTCTGGGCTTTTATTTATAATACTGTTGCTATTCCTTTAGCAGCAATTGGTTTGCTCAATCCGATGGTAGCAGCTCTGGCAATGGCGTTTAGCTCAGTCAGTGTTGTAACTAATTCGCTAAGATTGAAGAGTGCTAATATTTAAGA
>CAJHYN010000500.1_pt1 | contig 11231 bp, 4 predicted proteins | sample 9198641 | NCBI WGS metagenome assembly CAJHYN01 (sample SAMEA7708370, study PRJEB35096) | sediment metagenome | biome: marine neritic benthic zone biome [ENVO:01000025]; feature: sediment [ENVO:00002007]; material: shallow marine sediment [ENVO:03000034] sea grass bed [ENVO_01000059] ... | reverse complement strand
TCAGGGAGTGCTGGTTCGCGGTGTACAAACGCCCCGGCGAGGGATGAAGGCGGTTTTGGAATACCCAGGCCGAACGCATGTAGACTGATGGAAGGATCAAAAGAATCAACCGGGCTGGTTATCTCGAATCCAATAAATTCAAGTGCTAACGGCCCGACCAACAACCCGCCGGAAAATTTAAAATGAACTTTGCCGCCGCTTAAACTCAAACCAACGCTATTAATTTTTACAGGACCGAATTTTTTCCCGACTGGAGAAGGAGTTAAAGAACTGCTGGCACTATTTGGGTCTAAAGAAGACTGCCCTGAGCCACTGCTTGCCGGTAAAGCAGAGAAAAGCGGGATAAACTCTGTGTTGTTGCCCAGCACCAATGAACCCTGTAAACTAAACCCTATTGGAAATGAATCGGGTGTCGAAGAATTATTAACAGGTGAACTTCGTGATGTTACCAGTGGGGAAACATTTATCAGGCTTAAAAAATTATTTATATTAACCAAATCGGTGGCACTTATGCTTTTAGTATCCGGTTTATTTGTTTTAGCGTAAACAACACGGAGAGAATTAAAGCTGAACTTTGCATCTTTTAAAAAATTGCCGAGTACAGGCAAAGAGCTTAGATCTATATCTGCGTCTATGTCAAGATCGCTTCCGAAAATAGTGAAACTTTTGGTGCTGCCTGAAACGGTAGTACTAATTTTAGCTATGAACAAATCTTTAATTCCCATGCTTATAGGGAAGCTGTTATCACTTAAACTAATTGCCGTACCGCTTGGTGAATATATATTTCCGCCAAAAGAAGAAATAGTAGTTGTATCTGTTGTTACCTTACTATACGTACCCTTGAAGTAAAATTCATTGTTTGATGAATCACTGAAACCTGTAGTAAATGAGTATTCGGTGGAACCGGTTGAAGAAGAAATAGCTAATGTAAAGTCAATCTCCTTTAGTTCCGTGGTCTGATCAATTGGTAAGTCATCAGTTAAATTCGATAAATCGGATAAACGTACTCCCGGCAATATTTTCAATTCAATTTTTGTGTCTCTTGTTCCCCCGGAACCCGATGTCTGTAATGTGAACGAGGTAAAATTATTATCACCGGTAGTGATTACCCCATCTGTAATTCCGGAGATTGATGCCGGGCTGCTTAGTTTAAATCCAAAACCAAATTCTTTGTTTCTTGCATCATAGTTAATTGTCAGTTCACTAATGCTGAGATTTAGGTTTGTGATACTTTCGGGCAATGTTATTTCCGACCATATCTTATTTTTAACAGCGGTAATGATGCTGCCTAGAGTAATAGGTTGGGCAAATTTGGTTTGTCCGTAAATACTCCAGCCGCCGGCTGAATTATGATTTACCGAGAGAACAATTGTTACGTCATCATCAAATGTAAAATGACCGAAAACAGTAACATCATTAAAACTCGGGGCGCCGCCTATGTGGTTCATCCTGACACTTACATTCTCTAACTTCAGACTTTTATAACCCGGAATGGGAATAGTCATATCTGTTTTTATTCCAATGTCCATAGAAAATATTCTACTTAAAACACTGGCTGAAAAGCTGAATTGGTTAAGTTCCAGTCCGTTAAATAAATCACTTTGGAAACCAAATTTTTCAAGCAATGGGGTTAAAGGATAGTTTTCAGGTGGAGCATCCTTTCGTGATAGAAGACCTGCAGAAACAATCATATCCGGTATAATTACAGATACTTCCAACGGGATGCCGGCAAATAATAATGAACCTGATACATAGACGGTATTTTTTTGTCTGCTGCCTGATTCGGTAACATACGCCTTTATCATAGGGTCTTTTAAGTATAGCAAGCCGGGGATTAGTTCCCATGTTGCGTCTTTCCATTTTAGAGTTAATGTTAATGTTGAAGTGGAATTGTGGTTAAAAGTACCTGCCGAAGTTAAGTATGCCTTATCCAATTTTAGAACATTAATTCCATATTGAAGGAAACTACCGTTAATTTGGCTGTAAAGAGAGTCCGGCAGTAACTTTTTTGCTTCATTTCCCAAATCGATTAAGTGGATTTCTCCTCCAGGTAGTACCAACTCTTTTCCATTATTAGTGGACTGAACCGTTACGGTGATATTAAATCTTGCTAATTCATTCTTTATGTTACTTAATAGTGCATTCATGAAAAATATTCCGGATCAAATTATATTAATAATAATCATTGATGAGTTGTTAAATTATATAGATTGTTATTTCACACTGTAATTATTCCTAATTTTACAAAGAGTGTATACATGCTAGGGCAGTAAATTCTAAGTTTGCGTACATCATCAAAATGGTTACTCAAAGAGTGGGAGATTTCGTTTATCATAACTGTTTGCCCCTGCTTTGACATAGTATAATATTTAAATGTTGTAATGTCTTTTTGATCAAAACAACCATATAAAATAGGAAATGCAGATTTAAACAAATCTTTATGCTGCTCATTAATAAAAAGCGGACCGCCGCGATAAGGATTTGGACAAAGATCGTTCAAATCCTTTGGCTGTCTTGTGGAGACCACATTATCTATTTTTTGTTTTTCATCCGGTTTACTATAAGCAATGTTATTTAGAGTCCTGACGTATTTTCCGTCCCGATATCTTGACAGATTATTAGTAATAATAGCAGCATATGCATCAATTATATCAAATTTAGTGATGTTATTTACCATAGCCTCTACCTCCATCCAGGTACCCCATTCTATCAATTGAGATTTGATGCTACGGTATGCACATAAGCCAATTGGCCAAACATTTTCACCATCTTCGGATGACACTAACTTTAGTTTGACATTAGGTACCAAATAACCGGCACTTACTAATGGGCTGCACTGTGTGGCAGTTCCGTGTGCTCCGGGCAAACGGATATTGTCCAACTGTTTTATTTCATATGAACAAGAAGTTATAGTTTGCAGAGGAAATATATTCTGTGAGTAATCATCCTCCATTATTATTCTTTTATAGTTATTAATATTTAGGGCAAGAATTAGACCAAATTCGTCTAAGAGATCAGACCTTTTTACCGGATCGATAAGAAATAGACTGCATTTTTTATCTTTTATGACTTTTGTATTATAAAGAATGTTTGTTAAATATATAGTAAGAATTGCGCCTCTGCTATGGCCTACTGCATTCACTTTTTTCGGTTCATATTTTTTGATCAAATCCTTTAATTTATTAACTTGACTTATAAAGTAGTTATGTGCAGTCGCATTTAGAGAAGGTCCATCAACCAATACACAAACCTGATCAGATTTTTCCCAACCATCTTTCAAAGACGTTGGCTGGTCTTTTGTTCTAGTCCCAAGATATGGAACCACATTATTAGATCTTGTAATTAAAATCTTATAATCAGCCGCTGTTGTATCACAAAGTGTAACAAGCGTATTGTATTTTTCTGTGTAGTTGTGACCTGTTCCAATGGCATATATGGTAAAGACTTTGTCAGGCATTATGTTTTCTGGTTTTACTACTTTCTTTAATATTATTTATTGTAGTTAACATTAATATGTTATACTACTAACACTTTATTATATAAGTCAGCGCATAATAAGGGGGCATGTTATTGTGTGGGACGGTTGTACCCTTAGTTTTATAGTCTCCCCCGGTTCCACCTTCGAAAGTTGTGCCAAAGTATTGGTTATCATTATCCAGATCGCCTCTGTTTCCGGGCCTGTCATTATCACATATACGTCCTAACTCCCAACCTACTTTTTTAGCATATGAACTATTCTCCCCATAACCAAAATGCTGATGAGAGGGCATTTCTTCAATTTTCAAAGCGACTGTCTCCTCACCACCCGTTTTATTAGGGTTATATTTGCCTTTAGCGCCAATGATAAATTTGTCCTTTAAGTTAGGTGTATTACCTCCTACAACATTATGCAAGTCGGGGTATTTATTCTGGTCAACTTTTCTTCCGTCACAAATCAGCCAGCCTTCAGGGGCAGTACTCCCCCCGTAAGCAATTATACTGCCTACAGGCATAACATCCCCGGTTTTATCTTTTATGCGGCCCTGATGGGAAGTTACATTTCCGTTGATATTAACTGTGAACAATGCTTCACTATTTTTGCTCACTGTGATAGGCCAGTTTTTGGCATTTTCAGGAAGGGCAATACAAAAAGGTCCCCAACCCTTAAGGTCTGACGTATTTCCGATTAAAATGCTTTGGGAATTTTGGGCCTCATTATAATCAAGCGCCAATGCAGCGCCTCCTCCGGGGGGATTGTTTACTTGCATACCATTCTTAAAAGTCGCTTTCCCCGCAATCCCGACTTCACCGTTTAAGTTACTATTTCCACCAACATATAATTTTTCATTCTGATTATTATTAGGATAAACCGGGCCCCGGCCGCCTGTAGTTTTATCTCCATGAATAGCGATTCTTCCTTCCGGTACTAAGAAATCGGTACTGCGTACTTTAACCGGTTTACTACTATTGCCATAAAGATTAAGTCCCCAGTATTCTTCCATTGAAACTTGTGCTGCATTATTATCCATACCTGCGGACAAAAAATCAATTCGAGAAGTTGAGCTCAAATGCCCTTTATTACTTGCATTTCTAAGTTCCAATTGTCCTTTTTCTTTTATAACCTGAATCTGGAAATCGGTATCCCAATAGCCAGGCAAATTCTCCAAACGAACTCCCAACAAGACTAAGCCTTCCGGACCCGAGATTTGAACATTTGTGAACTTAAAAGCAGCGATAACATGTTGTTTGCTAATATCAAATTGATGAGCAGTAAACTGTATTATACCGTTTCCAATATCCTCGGGTCCTGAAACTTTAAATGTTACGCCGTCGGTTTCCAGGGTATAGGCATTGACTTCGGGACTTGTACCAAAATGCATCAGGTTAGAGGTACAAGAATCATTAGTAAATGAAAAAAATATTTTTGTATTCTCCCCGAATTGAACAGGTTTTCTCCCGATAGTTTCAAAATAAATAACGAGTTCATTTTTGTAACCTTGTTTCAATAATAATGTATTATTTCCCTGTACACCAAAATATAAAGGAGCGAATGATTGCCCACGGTGATTAATTATATCAATGTGAACCGAACGATTAAAGGACAAAGGGTTGCCTGTATTGTTTAAAAATAAATTGGCAAACTGAAACTCAATTTGTGTACTCCTTGACCCGATACCAGCGGCTGCAGAAATGCCTTTTAACGTAAATGCCAAACTCCAAATCTTTGAATCAGAAGATTTTATGTTGATATCTTTCTTGAAAGCACAGTACCATACCAGCGAACCATCGGTTAATCTTGTTTTTGGACCTTTTACATTGCACTCATTGTCCGGAACAGCTGAGAGGGCTGATTGTAGTATTTGGGAAAATTTTTCTAAAACTTCAGGCCTTAATATGCCCGGTCTAATTGCAATTGCAAGATGGTAATGTGTACTGTCCGGAGGTGTAGAATCAATTCCTTTAAAAGTGAATTGTTGTTTGTTGTTTTGGTTTTGTGTAATACAGATTTTAACTTGCTGCAAATCCGCGTTTGCATCAACCTTATCAACAATATACAAAATTGGAAGATCTTCTCCCTGGTATTGGTTTTGAAGAGTAACATTAAATGGAAATGCAGTATTAAATGTTTGTAAGCCGGGTGTCTGGTTTTGTGTTGTCATATCATAGGTCTCTATAATTGTTGTTCATTATTAATTATTTATGCTTATCCGCCGGAATTAAGGAAAGCCATCCGTCTATAATTTGAGAAGCCGAATGAATGTGTTTTGTGTTGTCATCTTTATCAACGGGACGGACACCTTGAAATTTATCCCACCACTGCCAGTTGTAATCTTCGATTTCAGGCAAATTTAATAAAACCGGGTTATTGCTTTGCTGTGCCGGCTGTAGAAGCGGGAAGGTCTTAAACCACATCCCTATTTTTCTTAAAGCCGGCAAATAATATTGCGGCGGAATTGAAATTGCTTTGGTTGGCAGCAAACCTGTTGTAGCATGCACCGGTCCTCTCGGATCCGTAAGCATTGTTATATTTACAGGTTCATCATCCAAAGCCAGCCATTGCGTCTGAAAGTTCTTGGAGGAATAAGGATCTATAGCCGGATCATTGACATCTTTACCGGGGGTTTCCGGCGCAATAAATTTTGAATCAAAGTTCCCCTGGTTACTTTCCATCCAATAGCCTAATAAACCGTCGTTAAGCTGGTGGTGTTCTCCAAGCCTGAATGGAAGTTTTACCTTTGTCCAGTTCATATTATATCTTTTTTCGTATGTCCACGGTGAATCGTTATCGCAGTTGTTTAAATCTACAAGCATGCCTGACCAGCTTTGCTCAAGCACAGGCAGTCCTTTGGTTGGAATGATATTCTTGCCCTTACAACCGCCATAGGCCTGCCCATTAGTATTGCCTTGGCATCATACAAATTTGCATTTGATGGAGCTGTATTATTTAAGGCTATCTCTGTAGTGGTAATAAAATCATTCCATTTGGGAGAATTTGTATCCGTGCTTTTTTTGAATGTATTGACTAACCAATTAACTACATTCTGCAAATACGGGTTTTGAATATTTTTTGAGATTGAGGCTGCCTGGTTAAGCCAGGGAAGAGAATTCCATTCCGCATTTGAGTTAATATAACCCAGCGCTGTTCCGTCTGCGGCAAATACCGCCATGCTGTTATCCAAATAATTTGGCGTCAACCAGCCACAAATTGGCGATGTAGCAGGGTGATCATTTGTTTCTGCCTGGTTCACGCCGTCTCTATAATAATTATCACTGCCGGAAACATTGCCGGTCGCGGAAAGCCATCTGAAATTTAAGCGCGCTGATTGGGCTAAACGGGGTTTCAGAAAAACATTACCGTTTGAATCAAGCAGAGTTTCGGAAGCAGCAACAGAAATGGTCTCAGTATTAATATCATGCGGCTCACCGAAATTATCTACAAGCCTTAACATGTTCAACTTCATTTTCCCGCTTCTTAACGGGTTAAAATCAAAAGCCGTAATCGGAGATGAATCGCGTTTATTGTCGGCTAATTTTTTTACATCTGCTGTAAATTTTTGTGCAACTTCAAAACCCAATGGTTCGGCAACGGGAAGTTGTGCAGCTTTTCGTCTCATTATACTTGCTTGATTAAATCCGCTTAATGTTTGTGAAATTACCTTTCTGGCAAGAAGGGGAGATTTATAGGCTTTCCATGCAGTATAAAACGGGTTGGTCGAAAAATCTTTCTTAGATATCTTATTTAAGATACTATCCGGAATACTAAGTAAATTTAGTGCGGCGGCCCAGTCTGTTGCTTCGAGAAAATTATTAATTGTATATGAACCGGTGAACTTTATATTTTCCTGTTTTAATGTGTTTGTTATAAATGATTTTATATTCAGCAGCAAAGCAGGCCTTGCATGCGTGCTCATAATAACTGAGCCTGCAAAGACGGAAAGAGATCCGCTCGAATAATTTTTCTTTATAAAATCCGGTCCGTGCTGGTTTAGTATAAAATTGTTATTAATTCCGTTATTATCGAAGGCACCGTCATCCTGCGACATATTAGTATCTGTAAGGTCTATTTCCCAATCAAGGATAAATGGATTCCATGTTTGATCGGAAAGTTTATAAGTATTTGTGCCTGAACACTTGGTAAGTATATCACCGGTATTTTGTGTTGAGATACTTGGCGGTGTTAAACTCTGGCCAGATGATAATAATGAACACGTTAAATTCTTAGCTTCGGCATGTTCGATATCTTTCGAATTTTTATCTGCAATCATAACAGCCGGGGCGTTTGGTTCCCAATACCTGGGTCCGGCAATTATCGCAATTTCCAGTAAAGGCTGCTTGTTGGTTTTACGTTTTGAATTCTCGGTATTTAGTAGAACAGTTACTGCAATCCATGCATCAAGAAGCTTGTGTGCTAAATCATTTGATAGGGTCGGTTGAGGTACCGGTTTAATAATTTTGTCTATTTTTTTGTATGAAATTTTTCCGGTTGCATTGATTTTATCTTTCAGCTCCTGGAGCGAATAATTTTGTATGAAATACCTTATATGATCAGGATCAGGGTATTCTCCCCTGCCTTCAATCGGTGGATATGCGGCATGCATATATTTATACCAATCGAGATATAATTGTTCCTTTAAGGAAGTAATTTCATGAAAGTTTTTGTCAAAATTAAATTGCGCAAGATTAAGTTGATGTAACAGCTTAGCCAGCTCTGTTGGTAATTCAGGAAGTGACAAAGAAGAATCCTCATTTGTGTTGCTGCCACTTTGAGTAACAATTTTCCACAGGTGACCGGAATGTGAAGATCTGAATCCCTTCTCATGCCTGGCTTCCAAGAACTTTGGACCTATATCGGTTGCAAGGTGATCGAGTTTGGAAAATAACAGTATCGATTCCAATTGCTCTTCGATTATTTTTTTAGCTGAACTATCTTGCCCAAGCTCTTCAGCCATTAAAGCCGACAATGCCTCAGACCCTGTATTACCAATAGATATCTTTAGATCGGGAGTTGAGTCGGTATTTACATTGTCAATATTTATTTCACCGTAAAAAACAGCACGTGGTACAGACGAACTTGTTATTTTATTTTCACCCGGTTTAATTTCCAGCTTGAATAAATTCTTTAACTGCATGTTTATCTGATCGTTAGAAGCATCCGGGACCTTTTTAAAAATTTCCTTAATTACATTATTTAGTAAGTCATCGTCTACTTCTGAATTCCATCCTAAAACCGAATAACTAAGAGTTGAAGGCATATCTATTTTTTCATGAAAGCCGAAAACACTCGCACAGTTAGGATAAAAAGAAGAAAAGTTGATATCGCCGTAACCAATAACTGTCAGGGGTTTTCCATCTTTGTTTAACGATTTAAATGTATCGCCAGGCTTACGTGTATCGCTTAATAGGGTCTTACGACCCATATACCTGTAGGGTTTGCCGGAATAATTTTGATTATTCATATAAGGAATAATACAAGGCGGCTGTTCACTATTAGCCGGGGGCGTGTATGTTTCATCATGAATGTAATCACTTTCGATTATCCATTGTGTAACTCCGTGTTTATCTTTTTTAGTAATTAGCCACGTATTAGGTGCAGCAGGGAGATGGTCAGTTTTTTTATCTCTCAATGCTGCGTTTTGCGGAATGTGCTGCCCAAGGTAGTGGGGGATAATAAAATGTAAATGGACTCCTTTTTCAAGAAGCAAATTCTGACTTTCAAAAGGCTGGTGTATAATTCCATCGCTTACAAACGGTTGATCAAAGTTAATGTCTTCTTTCCCGTCATTCCATGGAAGATTTGTAAAGTCGGCTAACGGAGAGGAAACCATACGTTCGGATTTAATATACTTTGCTTCTATACGAATTGGGACTCTTAAATAATAATTTTCCATGTTACTAATTGGAAATGCTTTTAATTTATTTTCAAATGGTCGGTAACTTATATGTGTTCAATACAAAAAATAAATTTTAAAGTATTAAAAACACATAACCTTAAGTATAATAATGTTAAAAAAAATATATTACGATAGCAAGTCTTTTATAAAAAACAGACTTTATTCTTATCATTTTTATAAAATTCAAATTATTGCTTTATTAGGTGTCAATTAAACCCAGATTATGCATTATCACAACATTATTTTCAGTAACTAAATCATTAATAAGAAGTTACAAATCTTCTCCCTTTAACCATTTTCTAATGCAAAGCAATAGAATAACAGATTGTTATAAAATAGATTTACGGTTTCTGCATTATCCTAATGCATAATTCGGGTTAAACTATAAGAAGGTCTAAATTTCGCTGTCCATGCTGTTAATTTGCAAACAAACAGTTTTTTGAAATAAATGGTGGATTAAGGTAAATGAAAAAACTTGGAAAGATAAAATGTGGGTCTTCCGGAGTATTGAAGAAGAGTGAATTCTTTGTCTTTAATGGTGAGTATTCAAAGCTTAGATTTATAAAAACGCATGAGGGGAAGATGAAACAATTTAGTTTTGTGAACTGAGCTTTTTTATGTTCTCCAATTCTTCCCATCGATCGTATAAAATTTTCACTTTATCTTTTGCATCCTCTAATTGCTTATTTAACTCGTTGGTTTGTTCAGCGTATTTTTCGTAAAAGTCCGGAGAAGTGAAAATTTTTTCGATTCTATCTACTTCGTCCTCAGCACTCATAATATCTTCTTCTATTGTTTCCAGTTCTTTATTTTCTTTCCATGTTAGCTTTCTAACCTTGGGTTTAAAACGTGTGTCGGCCTTTTTCTCTTTAGTTTGAATTTCTTTATTTCCTTTTTGTCTGTCTTTTCTTTTTTCAACATAATAATCATAATTACCTTCACTGAAATGCACATTGCCATTTCCTTCGAAGGATAAAATTCCGCTGCATACCCTGTTTAAAAAATATCTATCGTGACTAATGACAATAACACATCCATCGAAAGATATCAAAGCTTCCTCGAGAATCCGCAGTGTAGCAAGGTCTAAATCGTTTGTCGGCTCATCGAGTATTAAAAAATTACCGCCGCTCTTTAAGATTCGGGCTAATGTTAAACGGCTGCGTTCACCTCCTGATAATCTTCCGACAAGTGTATTAATCCTTTCATCTGTAAAAAGAAACCGTCTAAGATAGGTATAAACATTCATCTTGTGACTACCAAAATTTATGAATTCGCTTCCTTCGCTTATTGCTTCAAATACCGTATCATTATCATTTAACGCTAACCTCGATTGGTCTATGTAATTAAAAGATGTTCGCTCGCCAATATCAATTTTACCGGAGTATAATTTAACTTCACCAAGAATGGCTCTTAGTAATGTTGTCTTCCCAATACCATTAGGACCAACAATTCCAAGTTTACGATTTTTTTCAAAAGCATAACTCAGCCCTTCGATTAGGTTTTTCCCGCCGAGTTGAACGCTTATGTTTTTCAGTTCAAGAATTTTATTCCCAGGCTTTTCAGGTTCCGGGATTATTAAGTCGACATCTAATTCTATTTCATTATTATTTTGCTCTGAAAGTTCATTGAAATTATCAATCCTGCTTTTGGATTTTGTTCTTCTTGCTTTTGGACCCCGGCGAATCCATTCAAGCTCACGTTTTAAGAAACTTTGCCGCTTCTTTTCTTCAATTTCTTTTATTGCCTGCCGTTCTGATTTGTTTATTAAATAATCTGTGTAATTACCCTGGTGCGAATAGAAAACACCATTAGCAAGTTCGACTATCCTGTTGGCTATCCGGTCGAGAAAGTAGCGGTCGT
>CAJHYN010000261.1_pt1 | contig 11265 bp, 5 predicted proteins | sample 9198641 | NCBI WGS metagenome assembly CAJHYN01 (sample SAMEA7708370, study PRJEB35096) | sediment metagenome | biome: marine neritic benthic zone biome [ENVO:01000025]; feature: sediment [ENVO:00002007]; material: shallow marine sediment [ENVO:03000034] sea grass bed [ENVO_01000059] ... | reverse complement strand
TTCCTTGCCCTCATAAAAAAGACCCCTTTAAACCGGGGTCTTTTTTGAAAAAATATTCAGCTATTTCTTTTAATTCTTCCATTGTAAAAAGTGGTGTGAGTTTTAAACCTTCTTTTTGCAGGTTTTCAAAAGCTTTTGGTTCTCTGACTATAACACAAATTACATCTGTTATTTCTGCGCCTAATTCTCTTAACTCATTTGCACTTGTAATTATTTGTCCGCCCGTTGTAACAACATCTTCAATTATGCAAACTTTTTCACCTTTGAATTCTAAACCTTCTGCTAATTTCCTTGTGCCGTACTCTTTTGCTTTTTTTCTAACATATACTGCAGGTTTACCTGACTTATTCGAAAGCATAGTTGCGATAGGAATTCCGCCCATTTCCAGTCCGCCCAATATTATAGAGTCTGCTGGAATAAGTTCTTTCATGTGTGATGTGATTTCATCAAGCAGATCCGGGGAGGATTCAAATTTGTATTTGTCAAAATATTCATTTGAAATTTTACCTGACCTTAGTAAAAACTCACCTGTGATATGAGCAATGTCGTAAACCTTTTTACCTAATTCTTGTTTAGTCATCTAGTTACCTTTAATCAATATTATTGGAAAATGTTGGTTACAAAAATAATATTTTTTGCAGACACCTTCAGATTTATAACCTTTTTGATTTTATTAATTTATATTGTTTGCTTTTATTTATGAAATAAATTTCTTTATTTTGTCACTTTCATTTTGAGACATTAGGAAATTAATGGCAAAAACAAAAATCAAAAATTTAGTAATTGTTGAGTCACCGGCAAAAGCAAAGACTATTGAAAAATTTTTAGGCAAAGATTTTAAAGTTACTTCTTGTAACGGTCATATACGAGACTTGGAGAAAAAGAATAACGGCGTTGATATTGAAAATAATTTCAACCCTTTTTATAAAATCTCCGATGAAAAAAAATCTATCGTAAAAGAACTTAAAAAATTATCAAAAGATTCAGAACTTGTATGGCTTGCATCTGACGAGGACCGAGAAGGGGAAGCCATTTCATGGCATTTAAAAGAAGCGCTTGAATTAAAGAATGATAAAATAAGAAGAATCATTTTCAACGAGATTACCAAGCAGGCAATATTAAAGGCAATTGAAAACCCACGTAAAATAGACAGCAGCTTAGTTGAAGCTCAACAAGCTAGAAGAATACTTGATAGACTAGTTGGTTTTGAATTGTCTCCGTTGTTGTGGAGAAAAGTTAAGCCCTCGCTTTCAGCAGGTAGGGTCCAGTCAGTTGCCGTTAGGCTCATCGTTGAACGCGAAAGAGAGATTGATGCTTTTGAGCCTGAAGCGCAATACAGGGTTGTTGCAGACTTTAAAATAGAGAACTCGAACGGCGGTTCTTCAATTCTGACTGCGGAGCTATCCAAAAAATTCAAAACGAAAAAAGAAGCTTTGGAATTTTTGGGGCAATGTAAAAAAGCAGATTTCGCCGTTGAGAGTTTAGAAAAGAAGCCTGCTAAAAAATCTCCTGCTGCTCCATTTACAACTTCAACTCTACAACAGGAAGCAAGCCGCAAGTTGAGATTCTCGGTAATTAAAACAATGATGGTTGCACAGAAGCTTTACGAGAACGGACATATAACATATATGAGAACGGATTCTGTAAATTTATCCGAACTTGCATTGGAGTCGTCTAAAGGAGCAATAATAGAAAATTACGGGAAAGAATATTCGCACATCCGTCAATACAAAACTAAATCTAGATCTGCTCAGGAAGCTCACGAAGCTATTCGCCCATCGTATTTTGATAAAGAAACAATCGACGGTACAGCAGACGAAAGAGCACTTTATGAATTGATCTGGAAACGTGCTATTGCTTCTCAAATGAGTGATGCCGAACTTGAAAGAACAACAGTTAAAATTGCTGTATCTAATAGGGAAGAAAAATTTGTCGCTAAGGGTGAAGTAATAATGTTCGACGGTTTTTTAAAAGTTTATTTAGAATCAACAGATGATGAAAATGGCGAGAACGGAACCGACGGAATTATTCCGCCGTTGAAGAAGGGACAAAATTTAGGTTACAAAAAAATTACTGCAACACAAAGATACACCCGTCCTCCTGCAAGATATACTGAAGCAAGTTTGGTAAAAAAACTTGAAGAGCTTGGCATCGGAAGGCCTTCTACTTATGCGCCAACAATAAGCACTATTCAAAAACGTGGTTATGTTTCTAAAGAAGAACGGATGGGCAAAGAAAGAAATTATGATGTGTTGACGTTGCTGGAGAAAAAAGAAATTAAAGAAGAAATAAAAACTGAAATTACCGGGGCAGATAAAGGTAAGTTATATCCTTTAGATATTGCGATGCTGGTAAACGATTTTCTGCTTGAGTATTTTCCTGACATATTCAATTATGAATTTACTGCAGAAATTGAAAAAGAACTTGACGACATTGCCCAGGGAGAATTGCAGTGGCAGAATATGCTAGATTCTTTTTATCATCCTTTCCACGACAAAGTAGAACACACAGTTGAAAATAGTGAGAGGGTTTCCGGAGAAAGAATTTTGGGAACTGATAAGAAAACTGGGAAACAAGTTTCGGTAAGAATGGCACGCTTTGGTCCGGTTGCACAGTTGACTGATTTGAAAGACGAAGAAGCAAAACCTGAATACGCAGGCCTGAGGCCAACTCAAAAGCTTGAAACAATTACGATAGAAGAAGCTCTTGATCTTTTCAAGCTTCCGCGAACCATTGGTGAATTCGAAGGTGAAGAAGTAGTTGCGGCAATAGGCAGGTTCGGGCCATATGTTAGACACAACAATAAATTTTATTCGCTTGGCAAAGAATATGATCCGTACACAGTTACTATTGAAGAAGCAATTCCTGTGATAGAAGAGAAGCGTAAAAAAGATGCAGAAAAAACAATAAAAGTTTTTGAAGAAAATGAAAGCTACAAGATTTTGAAAGGCAGATGGGGACCTTATCTAAAAGCAGGTAGAATGAATGTGAGAATTCCGAAAGATATGGATCCAGCTAAATTAACTTATGAAGATTGTGTAAAGCTTGCAGAAGAGACACTTGAAAAAGGAAAAGCGAAAAAAGCTGAAACCAAAAAGTCTACATCAAAGAAAACTTCGTCAAAAAAATAAGGGGAAGGATTTCCCTTATTTTTTTATCTATTCAAAAGATTCCCTCCAATAAATAATTAATTGATTGAAATATCATTGTTACATGAATTGATTTTATATGCAGATATAGTTATCATTTTCTGTTGAATTTATTATTTATTTCAGTCTGGGGGAGAGATGCTGCGAAACTACTTCATAAGCGCATATCGAAATTTATTCAAATCAAAAACATTTACTTCAATTAACATTCTCGGTTTAGCAATTGGAATGAGTGCGTTCCTGATGATAATGCATTATGTGATATTTGAAAAAAGCTACGACAAATTTCATGATGATTACGAAAGAATTTACAGGATTAGGTACGAAAGATATTCGGAAGACGGAAGCTCTGTAAAATTTGCTTCTTGCTGTCCGCCTGCCGGTGCATTAATTCGTGATAGATATCCTGAAGTTGAGAAGCTTGGCAGAATATTGCGCTACAAAGCAAGCGTATCTTATGAAGATCAATATTTTATGGAAGATCGGATGTACTTTGCTGAGTCCGATTTTTTTGAAATCTCCAAAGTGAATTTTATTGAAGGCAATCCTCTGGAAGGAATAAAGGAACCGGGCAATGCATTTATTTCACAATCAACCGCAGAAAAGTATTTTGGTGATGACGACCCGATGTGGAAAACTTTCAGTGTTGATAAGAAAACTAATTACCAGGTAGCCGGAGTATTTGAAGATATACCTGAAAACTCACATTTGAAATTTGATATTCTTCTTTCATTTCAGAACTTGATTAATCTTTACGGTGATGAATATATGACTGCATGGGGACACACGGGAATGTTCACTTATGTAAAGCTAAAACCAGGAACTGATTTAATTGGTTTTGAAGGAAAGCTTGATGCACTTGTTGAAGAACAATTTGGGGAAGCATTAAAATATTACAAAATGGTAATGAAGCTTCCTGTACAGCCTTTAACTGACATTCATCTCAATTCAAATTTTATGCAGGAATATGAAATTAATGGAAACAAAGATGCGGTAGATATATTGTTTATCATTGCGGTGTTCGTGATAATAATGGCTTGGGTTAATTACATAAATCTCTCAACTGCAGCAGCATTAAACAGGGCAAGGGAAGTAGGGCTGCGTAAGGTGGTAGGCGCCAACCGCTTTAATTTGATCATCCAATTTTTTGCAGAGATAATTCTTATAAACTTGTTTGCTGTTTTACTATCAATAGCATTAGTTTATTTGCTTGCTCCTTTATTTAACGGTTTAACCGGGATGCCGTCATCGGTAAATATTCTACAGCAAGAATGGGTTTTACCGGCACTATTTCTGTTATTTGTTATTGGTATTTTCTTTTCAGGATTTTATCCTGTCATTTCGTTGTCGTCGTTTAAACCGCTGGCAGTACTTAAGGGTGACTTTATCAATACTGAGAAAGGATCGAGATTAAGAAAGGGGCTTGTTGTTTTTCAATTTACCATTGCAGTTATTCTATTGACTGGAACTCTTGCTATATACAAACAAATTTCATTTATGCAAGATCAGGATTTAGGATTCGATGTGGAGCAAACATTAGTTATGCAGTCACCCAGAGTAAGAGACGAATCTTACGGTGAAGATCTTAAAACTTTCAAAGAGATATTACAAAAAATTAATGAAATTAAAATAGTTAGCCACGTAACTGAAGTACCAGGCAGACAGATTTATTGGGATGCCGGTGCAATTCGCAAACAAGGTGAAGATGCAAGCAAAGGAAAGAACTACCAGATAGTTGGTGTTGATTACGACTTCATAAATCTTTTCGATTTAGAGATAGTTGCAGGAAGAAACTTCTCGTTAGAATTTCCAGGGGATAAAGAAAATTTGATGATGAATGAAACAGCTGTAAGATTTATGGGCTTCGAAAGTAGCGAAAATGCTATCGGAAAGAAAGTTGATTACTGGGGTAATATTTATACTATTGTCGGTGTGATAAAAGATTATCACCAGCAATCGTTAAAAGAAGAATTCGAGCCTCACTTGCTTAGGCTTTTGCCCGAAGGTCGTGGAACAAGGGGGCAGATAGCGGTTAAACTAAATAGTGCAAATATGAAAGAGTCTGTTGAATTTGTTAAAAATAATTATGAAGAATTTTTTCCAGGTAATCCGTTTGTTTATTTCTTTTTGGATGAATACTATGATCAGCAATACAAAGCAGATCTGCAGTTTGGTCAAGTAGTTGGAATTTTCTCTCTGCTAGCTGTAGTAATCACCCTGCTTGGGATTTTTGCTCTATCGCTGAAAAGTGCTCTCCAAAAAACAAAAGAGATTGGCATTAGAAAAGTACTTGGGGCCGATGTTTCAAATTTATTATTATTGCTATCGCGTGATTTCATAATTTTGCTTATTGTTTCTTTTCTAGTTGCTTTGCCGCTTTTGTATTACGGGTTAAACAAATTTTTAGAAGGGTATGCAAATAGGATTAGTTTAGATGTATGGTTGTTTGTTATTCCAATGTGTTTGATAATTTTAGTGACTATATTTACAACTGCGTTTCAACTTTTGAAGGCGGCTTTGGCAAATCCGATTAAAAGTATTCGTTACGAATAATTGTAATAAATGTTTTTTACATGATATAGAACTGAAAAAATTAATTGCTGTCGAGACAATCCACTTTTTTATTAAGTCAGTTTTTTTATAAATCTTTATTTCTGTTTTCAATTTCCTGGCTTCTAAGAATAAACATCTTTTCAATAACGGTAATATTTTTATCGGTCGGAAAGAAATCACTTAGAGTCTTGTAATCCATAAGGAATTCCGTATCACGTTTCCAATATAGATTGAGTCTGCAGCTAATGTTTAAAAATTTTCTTAAATCAATCTTTGCCGAAATGCTGGGATCATTTTCAAAGATTTTTTTAACTACACCACGGCAGCTATCCGCTAATTTTAACTCTCCGTTATCATAGAGTAGCTTTGCCAGATCAGCAAATATTCTAGCTTTAGCAAGAGTATCTTCTTTATTAATTGTTTGAATGAATTCTTGAACAAATGGCTCTATCGAATAAGTTTTTAGAAATGATGAAGAGATTATGTTTTTGCTTATTAACCAATTTAAATACTCTTTCTTTACATAAATCGAGTCAGAGAAATTTTCAAACAAATTATCAAGTTTTTGAGATAGATATTTTACATTCAATTTTTTTTGAGCCATATAATTTAGTTTTACCAATTCATAATCATTAACTCCTTGCTCCAAAAAATAATTAGTTAATGAATATGCAAACCTGAAGTTTGCGATTTTCTCAATGTGATATTTTGCAGCATTTGTAAAATGCTCAGGTTTAGGGAGATAATTTTCAAAGTACTTTTTTATTAACAAATTTTTATTGTTTATTAGATCTACCTTTTCATCATTAGCCATAATCAGATTGGAAGTTCTACCTATATAAAATGATTTAGGTGCCATAAATTCGAGAGTTGGATGTAACTCGGAATTTAATTTATAAAAATCAGTAAGTTTAAATACACCTTTGTTAGAAAGTTGTTGTAATGATAAAAACGTAAATAAATTATCAATCCCAATTCTTTTAAAATCATCATTTATTTTTTTGTTATTAATTTTTGATTCCAGCAATTTGCCATCTAATTCTATTTCTTTTTCTGTTCCTACCAAAATTATGTCCGAAGATAAAGAACCCCAAACTTGCACATTCGGAAATACATACTTGAACGTACTCAAAACTAATTGTAAAATTTCGTCGTTTAATTCATACAAATGAAACCATTGAACCATTATTCCATCTTTGTTTAATTTTTTCCTACATAGTTCGAAATATTCCTTAGAAAAGAGATTTCCGATACCTGCAATCCAAGGATTGGATGGCTCCGAGATAATAATATCGAAGTTCTCATCAGTCATTTTTAAATATGTAAGAGCGTCTTCAATTTCAATCTCTAACCGCGGATCACTCAAGCAATTGTTATTCACTTCGTTAAAATATTCTGCTGCTTCAATTACCTCTTTATTCATTTCAGTACAAACAATTCTCTTAACGTCATGTGTTAGTACCGAAGCCATAGTTGTTCCACTTCCAAATCCAACTACAAAAACATCCTTTGGATTTTTGTGAAGCATAGACGGAATCTGCCCAAGTAGGACTTGTGTTGGCATATCGCCACTGGTACTTGCGTCAGCTTTACCATTGATAACCAACTTACGTTGTATTATATTTTTCTTTGTTTCCAGTACCGCTACATTTGCTGAAATACCTTCCTTATAATACAATATAGAATCTGATCTTATATGCTCATTATACTGTGAATATGATTCCGGTGGGTTATGCTTAAATTTTCTAAATACGCCTGAGACCAATGTGTTCACATTCCATTGAGGTAACAATAAACTGAAAAGAATAAAGGAGCCGGCTAATATGCCAGCCGTTTTGATTTTTGATGATCGGCTCATCGCCTCGTAGCTCAATAGTAAAATTATAGCTGAAAGGAGATTAATTATTATTCCGATTTCAAATGATCCCTTGATGCCAAAAAGTGGAATAAAAACTAGGCTGGTCAATAGAACACCTACAACTGTACCAACTGTATTTACAGAGAAAATCTTACCAACCGAGAAGCCGATTTTTTTGTTAATATTTGTAATTATATCTACTATAACAGGAAGAGTCATGCCCATAAAAATCGTAGGTAAAAGCAAAAGAGAAAAGCTTATCAAAAACTCAATTGTTAAAAAAACTCCAAAGCTGGCTTCATTTTTATTGAATATTCCGGCTATGTTCCAAAGGTAATATGGCAGGCGTTCATAGAACATAAGACTTATCATCGTGGTTATTCCAATACTGCTTTGAAAAAATATAACCAGTTTTATTTTATTATATTTTTTCAAAAAATCTTGAGAAACAAGAAAGCTGCCTAAAGTAATCCCGCTTATAAATGCAAGAAGCATTATTGAAAAAGCATAAGTTGATGAGCCAAGAAAATTTACAAGCAATCTCACCCAAACGATCTCGTAAAGTAATGCAGCCATTCCTGATGTTCCGGCTGTTAAAACAATAATAGATAAAGTCCGCTTGCTTAGCTGGTAATTTTTTGATTCTATTCCAGGCGATAATTCTTCTGACTCTTTTGTTTCTTCTTTTAATTTGCTTAATAAAATTGCTAAAATTCCAATTATAGTATTTATAAAAGCAGTTAAATACATTGAATTATTTAAACCAATCAACTTTATCATAAAGAAACCGGAAAGTATTATACCCCACACTGCTCCAAAAGAATTCAAGAAATATAGTATGGCTAATTCGCGTCTTGTGTTTTGAACATTTTTAATGAAGAATTTACTAATGATGGGAAGGGTTCCTCCCATAGCAAAAGTTGGAAGTAATAAAAGTGATGATGTAAATATATATCTAAAAAATACAAAAAAAGTATTCTGACTGTTTATCGAAAGATTTGTAGCAGTTGATAAAAAGATATCACCAAGAAACAAACTAAGAGTAGGATACACAAAACAGTAAATACCAACTAATAATTCTAAGACACCATATAGAAAAATATGATTATGAATTTTTTCGGCTCTTTTACCAAAGAAATAATTTCCGAGAGCGAGGCCGCCAAGAAATGTTGAAAGAACTATCATCTGTGCATAAGTTGTATTTCCAAGGAACAACGAAATATATTTAAACCAAGTAATTTGATAAATTAGACCTGTTGCACCTGTTGTAACAAAAAATAAGGCAATAATTACTTTAAGATTGGTTTCAGAAATTTTTTTCATTTTACTTTCCTCATTCATTAATGCAATTTCAACTAAAGTCAACCTTGACATATTATCTTTTCTTCACTGGCAATTATTGTTTTTTCTGCTAAGAAAAAATTTTATTCAAGGATCAATATTGTTTTAGTACATTCATCTTTAAGCAAATGAATTGGAACTCCAAATGCTATATAACCCAGTATTTTTTTAATTCACTATAATATGCCATTATTAAAAATAATTTTCCATCTGGTTAAAAAATAGATGCAGATATGTGATTAAGATTAAAGTGTGAACTCTATCATTGCAAAATTTTTTTAGGTTGGTTTATCATTTTTAGGTGGAACCGGATCAAAGCCGCTGCCTCCCCACGGATGACATTTTGCAATTCGTTTAATACTCAACCATCCGCCCTTAATTATACCGTGTGTTTTTAGTGATTCAATTGTGTAGTTAGAACATGTGGGTTGATACCTGCATGAAGAAGGGAGTATTGGTGAAATGAATATTTGATAAATTTTCACTAATAAAATTACCGGGTAGGAGAGAAAAATGAATAGTTTTTCGACAAAATTATTCATCAAATCATTTATTTGATTTTTCAAAATTAATTACGATGTCGGTACCATCTTTTAAACATTTGTAAACCGGACAAATGTTAATTGCATTCATTATTTTTTTTGTTTGAGTTTCGTTTAATTTGAGAGGTGTTTTAATAGTCAAAGAAATGGATTCTAATCTTTTGAGATTCTGTAATAAACTTTTACCAGCATCGATAAATATTTCTTCTTTTGCTATTCCTTCACGCTCAAGAATTTTGTCAATACTAGTGAATATACAATTGGCTAAGGATGCAACTAATAAATCAGTTGACGAAAATGATTTTCCTTCGCCTCCATATTCTACCGGTGTATCCGTAACAATTGTTTTACCGGATTTATTATGAGCAATTGTGTAATTATCGTTTTTGAAGTATGAACTTAACATGGCCATAAATAAAATATTAGTTTATTGAAAAAGTAGTTCCGTCTTTGCCATCTTTTAATTCAACGCCGATGTTTTTTAATTCATCTCTTATTTTATCTGAAGTAGCCCAGTCCTTATTTTTTCTAGCATCTGTTCTGATATCGAGTAATAAATTTATTACATCATTAAGTCTATCTGATTTATCCCCATCTTCTCTTTCTAACCCAAGAATATTAATAATAATTTCCGGGTAGAGTTTTTCAAGTTTTGAAAAAGTTTCGTCACTCAAAACGGAGGTGCTAATTAACTTTTCATTGAATGAATTGATGTGTTTTGATAAATCGAATAAAGAAGCTAAGACTTTTGATGTATTAAAATCATCGCTCATATTAACAAAGCATGATTCGAGAAGTTCATTAATTTCATTTTCTAATGGTTCATCTATTTCTTTCGTTTTCTCCTTCTCCATCTTATCAATATTGTTTAGTGAGTTCATTAATCTTTTATAACCTCTACCTGCAGCTTGCAGAGATTCATTTGAAAAATCAATCGGGGTTGTGTAATGTGTTTGTAGAATTAAAAACCTTACAGTCATCGGACTGTATGCCATTTCAAGCTTTTCATGAGTACCAGTGAACAATTCTTCGAGAGTAATAAAATTATTTTTTGAACGCGCCATTTTAACGCCTTCAATAGTAATCATGTTGTTGTGCATCCAGTAATTAACAGGGTGTTTTTTATGAGCACCACAGCTTTGTGCAATTTCAGATTCATGATGCGGGAACTGCAAATCCATTCCGCCCCCGTGAATATCAAACGGTAGGCCGAGATATTTTGAACTCATTGCAGTACATTCTAAATGCCAACCTGGAAATCCTAATCCCCAGGGGGATTGCCACTTCATTAAATGTTCCGGTTTAGCTTTTTTCCAGAGTGCAAAGTCAATTGAATTTTGTTTTTCCGATTGTCCTTCAAGCTCACGGCTTCCTTCAATTAAATCGTCAATTATTTTGCCTGAGAGTTCACCGTATTTATTTGATTCGGCATATTTTTTTAAATTGAAATAAATTGAGCCGTTTTTTTCGTATGCATAACCGTTATCCAATATTTTTTTTATAATTTCAATCTGCTCAATGATGTGTCCGCTTGCTGATGGTTCAATACTGGGCGGCAGAGTATTTAGCATGTAAATATATTTGTGAAAACTGTTTGTGTATTTCTGCACAACTTCCATTGGTTCAATTTTTTCAAGGTTCGCCTTCTTTGCGATCCTGTCCTGGCCTTCGCCTTCAACCTCGTCTTCAAGATGACCAACGTCTGTAATGTTTCTAACATAACGCACTTTATAACCCAGGTAAATGAAATATCTGTAAACAATATCGAAAGTTGTATACGCCCTTGCATGCCCCAAGTGAGGATCACTGTATACGGTAGGTC
>CAJHYN010000624.1_pt1 | contig 11477 bp, 9 predicted proteins | sample 9198641 | NCBI WGS metagenome assembly CAJHYN01 (sample SAMEA7708370, study PRJEB35096) | sediment metagenome | biome: marine neritic benthic zone biome [ENVO:01000025]; feature: sediment [ENVO:00002007]; material: shallow marine sediment [ENVO:03000034] sea grass bed [ENVO_01000059] ... | reverse complement strand
GAATTACATGCATCCCGTTCTCTAACTCGTATTCAATATATTCAATTTTTTTACGGTCTGCGCTGTAGAGAATAGTCGCAATAAATAATAAAAAAAATACAAAGAACTTATGCTTCATTTTTATTCCTTTGTTGTTTTGGTAACTAAGTGGATTTATAACATTTGAAAATAAAAAAAGATTCTAAAATATATAGTCCAATTATAAATTCGTTAGACGGAATATTTAACACAATGTTATACTTATCTTTTGCGTTTTCTCAGTAATTTTTTAGGTATGCTGTCTTTGCTTTCTCCCTGTCTTTTCTTTTTTGCTTTTTCTCTTTTCCTCTTAGAACTTTTCTTTTTCTCGGAAATCTCAACATTGATTTCCCTGCCGTCTCTTTCTTTATTTCTGAAAGATTTCAGTACGTTGTTTTCATATTTGCTGTCTGTTTCAAAAAAAGAAAAGTTATTTAGAATTTCTATTTCGCCAATATTGATATCACGGATACCCGTGAAGTCGTTAACCATGCCGATAATATTAACTGGCTTAATGTTGTCGCGTTTACCAAGATTGATGAAAAATCTTGAATAGTTAGATGTATCGAGCCTGGGCTGTTTTTCTCTTTTTTCTTTCCTGTCCCTTCCTCTAGGCGCCTGCAAGTCTTTTGAATCTTTGTAATAAGCTAAAAACCTGTTGAATTCAAGCGACACAAATTTCTTGATAAGTTCTTCTCTATCGAGCCATTCTAATTTTTTAAATATGTTGGGAAGGAACGATTCAATTTCGGAATAGTCAACCACTACTTTTTCCATCCTGTCGATTAGGTGGTAAAGCTGTTTCTCACAAATTTCTTTTCCGGCCGGAATTTCTTTTGGCTCAAATTTTTTATTTATCAGTTTTTCAATATCTCTGATTTTATTTTTTTCACGCATGTTAGCAATTACTATTGATGTGCCAGTTCTTCCTGCCCGGCCTGTTCTCCCGCTTCTGTGAGTGTAAATTTCAAGTTCGTCAGGAAGGTTATAATTAATAATATGAGATAAGTTGTCGACATCCAATCCGCGTGCCGCAACATCTGTTGCAACCAGCAATCTCAAATGCTTTATCCTAAACTTGTTCATTACGTTATCTCTTTGAGCCTGGGATAAATCACCGTGTAGTGAATCCGCATTGTAGCCGTCTTTAATCAGCATATCAGCTACTTCTTGAGTTTCTTTTCGTGTCCTGCAAAAAATAATGCCGTAAATTTCCGGGTAATAATCGGCAATCCTTTTTAGGGCGAGGTAACGGTCTTTTGCATGTACCATGTAATATTCGTGCTTAACATTTTCAGCACCAACATTCTTTTTACCGATAGTTATTTCGACCGGGTCATGCATATAATTTTTTGATATAGCCAAAACTTCTTTTGGCATAGTCGCGGAAAATAGTAGAGTGTTTTTACCGGATGAGGTATTTTCGAGAATTGCTTCAAGATCATCTCTAAATCCCATGTTGAGCATTTCATCTGCTTCATCAAGTACAACAGTATCAATTTTTGATAAGTTAACAGCCTTTCTTTTTATCAGATCGAGTAATCTACCGGGAGTTGCGGAAATTATTTGTGCACCATGTCTGATCATTTTTATCTGCCTTTCAATGCTTGATCCGCCGAATACAGCTGCTATTTTTATCCCTTTTGTATACTTAGAAAAGCTGATTAAGTCGTCTGCAATCTGAACACACAATTCGCGTGTCGGGCTTAAAATTAAATATTGAATTTGTTTTTTTGTTGGATTTGTATTTTGAATAATCGGCAAACCAAATGCCGCAGTTTTTCCGGTACCTGTTTGAGCAAGAGCAACAATATCCTTTGAAGTTTTTTCGTTCAACAACGGGATAACTTCTTCCTGGACTGGCATCGGATTTATAAAACCTAATTCGTCAATTGCATCTAAAATATTCTTTTCAACACCTAATGCTTCAAAACTTGTCATTACTTTCCTTAAAATTAGAAATTGATCAAGTAAGTTACACAATTACAAACGAAAGCAAGCATAAAAAAGGCAGATCTTCTGACCTGCCTGCTGTCTACTTACTACTTTTTCCTCTTTCTACTACTTATATCACCATGCATAACCGATATCAAACCTCAAGGCGGGAGCAGAACCGTCGTAGTTACCCAGGTCATCGTCATCAAAACTTACGTTGCCCATGTAGTAGTCAATTCCAATTCCGAATCCCATTGCAAACTGATCACCTGGAAACCATTGCCAACCGGCTAATACTCCAACTGAAAACGGATTGGTTTCCACATCCCCTGATTTTATATGATTAAAAGCAATATTCGGCGCAACATAAAATCCTCTTAAGTTTTTACCTTTTGGATAAAATCTTGCTTCTAGGTTAAATCCGAATCCGTCAACACCTGAGATTGTTGGCACTTGAATTCCGCCGCCGATAACGAGATTATTATTTACTTTCTGAAAATATGATAGGTTGTAAAACAAAATGAATTTTAACGGATTTACAACGAACATGTATTTACGCGGAGTAATATCTTCGCTTTGAGAAATTATAACTGATTCCGTCAAAGTAGTATCCCCTGTTGCTTTGTTTATTGTTCGTTTGCTTTCTTCTGTTCTTTCCTGGGCAGAACAATTTAGATTAAAGAATAGTGTTAATAAAAGAATTGATACTAAGGATTTCATGATTCCCCCCTTTTTTTATATACGATTTGTAATTTTCTTTTTCAATTAAAGTGCCATTAAAAATTGCTTGACAATAAACCTTTTATAGTCAGACAGATAAGACTCAGAAACGGGTGACAATTAGAAGAAATAAAGATTTAATCATGGGTTTCATAGGTTTTTTGTAGTTTAGAAGGGATTTAGATTGTACTAAATAGTAAACAAAAAAGACAGAATGATTGAAACACCTTTGGTTAAGCTGATCTCAAATTTTAAAATAAATTTTATACTATTCTAATCTTATATTTGGAACAGATTTTTTTGTATTTCTGTTAAATACAACAGATAAAGAAAGGAAATAAAAAATGAACGGATTTAAAACTGCAGCATTGATGGCGCTGATGATGGTTTTGTTTTTGTTTGTCGGCAACTTGCTTGGAGGCGAAACCGGGCTAATGATCGCGTTTGTATTTTCAATTGTGCTTAATTTCGGAAGCTACTGGTTTTCAGACAAGATAGTTTTAGCAATGTATCGTGCCCAGGAAGTTTCCCTTAGCGAAGCACCAGAGCTGCATAGGATAGTTGAAAATTTATCGCAGCGAGCAATGATGCCCAAACCTAAAGTCTACGTTATGAAGAATGATACTCCCAACGCTTTTGCTACCGGAAGAAATCCGGAGAACGGTGTGGTTGCTGTTACAACAGGAATCATAAAAATCTTAAATAGGGACGAGCTCGAAGGAGTTATTGCTCACGAATTAGCGCATATAAAGAATAGAGATATTTTAGTAAGCACAATTGCAGCAACATTAGTTGGTACAATTACATTAATTGCACGCATGGCAGGCTGGGTTGCAATTTTAGGAGGTGGAAGAGATGACAGGGGCGGTGGACTCGGCGATTTGGTTTTGATGATTCTCGCTCCAATAATAGCAATTTTAATCCAGCTTGCAATTTCGCGTTCAAGAGAATATATGGCGGATGAAAGCGGGGCTCAAATAACCGGTAAACCTCTTGGATTAGCTTCTGCTTTAAACAAACTCGAACAAGCAGGCAAAGCAATTCCTATGAGAAACGCTGAGACATCCTCAGCGCACATGTTTATTGTGAATCCTCTCTCAGGCAAATCAATGATGAAATTATTTTCAACACACCCGCCGATTGAAGAGAGAATAAATAGATTAAGAGAAGTAGCAAATGGAAGAAGATAGTTATTAAACGGCAACCCGAAATTTTACCTGTCCTTTTTGCATGGGAGATTTCGGGTTTCTAAATTATGCAAATTTATTTTCCATTGACATTTCAGTACTTTTATTTCAAATTAGATATTTAATATTTATTATAGATCTAGATAAATTGTGCGAAAAATCTATTTAAGTCTTTTAGTTTTTATATTTATTGTTTTTTCTAATGCACAGTCAAAAACTAATCTCGAAATTTTGAATTCATTGATTGATTCTGTTGCTGAAGAGATTTCAAATAATTATAACTCAACAAATTCTGAATTTGATTTAGAGATAAATACCCCTAACGAATATACGTTCTTAAAGAATAGAATAACATTCTCACTTAAAAACAACGATTTAAATATATTTACAAACGTGGACACAACTGACAAAAAGATAATTTTTAACCTGGATAAAGCAGTTACCAATTATCATCAGATAATAAAAGGTGGAATTTTTGGAGACCTTTTACTAGAAAGGGAATTAATTATTTCTGGAACTTATTATTTGGAAAATGATTATAAAGTAGAAAATTCAAAAGAGTTCTATTTTTCTGAAATTGATACGGTATTGTTAGATAATATTAAGAAGCTGGAGAATTCGTCTTTGCCTTTTACAAAAGATGAATTACCTCCTGAACCTTTCTTCTCAGGAATTATTGAGCCGGCAGTTGCTTTGGGAACTGCAGTAGTGGCAGTGATTTTATTTTTTACAGTTAGAAGTAATTAATTTTGATATTTACCGTGAAATTGTTTTTACTTATTTTAATAGTTTCGATTTTCTAAATTACGCGGAGTTTGACTTAGTATGTACCGTTTTTTGATATTAGCAATTATACTTTTCATTGCCGGTTGTTCCGGTTCTGTAAACACTTCGGATCTAAATTCGCAAGAGCATTTTGATTATGCATTGAAACTTTACGAAGACGAAGATTACCTTGAAGCCGTAAGCGAGCTTCAATCTGTTTTGCTGCAGTATCCGGGAAGTGCCGTTAATGACGACGCTCAATACTATTTGGGAATGACCTACTTTGAACGTGAGCAGTTTTTATTGGCAGCTTATGAATATAGTAAATTAATCAGAGATATACCTGCAAGCTCATTTGTTCCTGAAAGTCAGTATATGCTTGCTGAATCATATTACAAGTTATCCCCGCCATTTCAACTAGACCAGGCTTATACAAAAAAAGCAATTGAAGAATTTCAGGCATTTATTGATTTCTTCCCTACTCATGAAAAAGTTGCAGAAGCAGAAAATAAAATAAAAGAAATGAATGAAAAACTTGCCCTAAAGGAATTTAACAGCGGTGAGATTTATGAAAAAATGCAGTTAACCACTGCAGCTTTGAAATACTATGAATTAGTTGTTAATACTTATCACGATACGAAATATGCTCCGTTGGCATTGTACAATAAAATACAGTTGCATTTGTCGCGAAATGAAGAAAGCGAAGCAGCACCTGCTTTAAGAGAATTTTTAGCGAAATATCCGAACCACGAAAGAGCATTGGAAATAAAAGAACTTCAAACACAATTCTCTTTACAATAATTTGGAGTTTGCTATTTCGAAGACAGTTAAAGATTCTATCGTTACAATGACAGAGCTTGTTCTTCCGAACCACACTAATCAATTCAGCAATTTATTCGGTGGACAACTAATGCACTGGATTGATATTTGTGCTGCACTGACAAGTTCAAAACATGCTCAAAGAGTTTGTGTAACTGCTTCAGTTGATAGAATTGATTTTCATCACCCGATTAAGTTAGGGGATGTTGTAACCTTAAGAGCATCGGTAAATAGAGTATTTAATACATCAATGGAAGTGGGAGTAAAAATATTTGCCGAGAACTTTAAAGAGGGTAAAAAGAAACATACTAATTCTGCTTATTTAACATTTGTTGCTGTTGACAAAGATGGCCGTCCTGAAAAAACAACTGATATATTGCCGGAAACCGATGAAGAAAAGAGGAGATATAAAGAAGCTCTTATACGTCGCGAAGCAAGGCTTAAATCTAGGAAAAGTAATAACTAAAGTTATATTTCTACTTCTTATTTCTGTTGTTCACTCCCAGGTAAACCTAAACCAGTTTTTTCTTTTTGATACCATTGAATCCGTTCCGGGCAATTACAAAATTTCATTTATTGATTTTGATAAGGATGGAGATAAAGACATAGTATTTTACGGCAACGAGAAAGAATTTATAATTCATGAAAATGAAGACGGCGGATTTAGTGAATCCATTGAGAAATTCTTCTTTTATGAAATAAGTAACATGGAATTGCTGAAAAATATCGAAGGTTACGGAGATATGATATTGTTTCATTCAAGAAAAAATATGCTCTCTGGCCTGGCTTCTTTTACGAAGTATGGTACTCTTCAACTATTGAATACCCATCAATATAACAGTTACCCCGATAAAATAACCGTTGGTGATATAAATAACGATAACCAAAATGAAGCAATTGTTTACGGCAATTCGTTTAATGGAATTTCATTAATTGAAGAAAAAAACTTTGTCATAGAAGAAAAAAAGATCATCGAAAATAAAATCTATGATTTTGGTTATATGGTTGATCTTAATTTTGACACTTATAACGATATTGTAATTCTTGACATCATTGACAACTCAATAAAGTTTTTTCTAAATGATGAATATGGCAAATTCAGTGAAGCACGAAGTTACTCAGATAGTTATGAAATAAATGAATTTTATACATTTAATTTCAATAATGATGAATTCCGCGATTTTTTAATTATCTCTGAAGAAAAAATAGAAATTATCAAAGGTGATTCTGTTTATTCATTTTCCGATAAATTCATAGTTGAAACTGAAAAAGCTGCGCAAATTTCAATCAACGATTTTAATAAAGACGGATTTAACGACTTAGCGTGGCTTGATAAAAAAGGAGATTTGTTTTTTTCATTCAATGACAAAAATGATTACTGCAGTCCTATTAAGATTCTTAGCGGAAAAGACTTATCATTCTTAACCGAAGTAAGTAATAACCAATACAGATATTGTGTTTCAGCCAATGAAAAAGGGAAGATTTTTTTGTTATCAAACAATATAGCTAGGGGTAATAATTTTAAGTTTACTCTTGGTGAATCAATAAAACATTTTGAACTTATTCAGAATGATATTGTTCTAATTTCCGATTCGAGTTACTCGTTAGTTATAATCGAGAATTCAGAAGAAGTCTTGTTTACCTCATTAAAAAAAATCAGTCTCCGTAACAATTTCAATTCTTTTCTAAAGGACTACAAGCTCAATCAGTATTTGCTCTATAATAAGGGCGTGAATTTAATTCATAAAGTAGATGTTGAAAGCGGTAGAGAAGTTTATCAAGATTTTCATTTTAAAAATAACTTAGCATCAATACTAAATAATGACTCAGTTTATGTTATAATCTCATCTTCGACCGACTCAGTATTCATAAGCAAAATTGATGATTTTAATGATATAGATAATGTTGATTTTTCTTTCTCAACTTCTGATTCGTTATTAATACCGACAATTAGTATGGTAGATGAAGGAATATATTTTTGGTCCTTTAATGAAGAAAAATTATTTTTTAATTCTGTCGATATTAACAGCAACTTTAATCGAACAAAAATTGAACTTAATGAGTTTGGTGCAAACCAACTGGAGATTGTTATTTCAGGAAACGAATCTGGTTTGCTCTCAATTATTGAACAAGGTAATAGTCTTACAGCATTTGTTTATGACGGGAAATTGGAACAATATGATGTGGAGAGTAACTCAAAATACGACGAGTTAAGGAGTGTTCCTAAAATAATCTATTACGATGAAGCTTTTTATTTGTACAAAATTGATCCAAAGGTCAAAAAGATTTATACAACAAAACTAATTGAATCACAGGATATCAATGGTTATTTTATTACTTCTTTTTATAAAGGAAAAGATTTTTTAGTTTATCTAAATAACACTGACAACACAATAAATTTTGTAAAAATTGAATGAAAACTTTATTTCTCCTTTTAGTGTTTGTGCTATTCTTTTCAATTGTACATTCCCAATCGACCGATTCTTTGTATGTTAAATTTATGAACACTTATAACGCCTCTGGAGACCATATATATTATCCGGATGAAAAATGTGGATTTGGTTTAATAAACAATATTAAGTTGAATTATGATAAGTTTACCAGAGAACAGCAGGCTATTCTTAAAACTTTTCTTACAAGACCTCAAAGAGACACGAGTATTGTTTCTCCTTCCGGAATATTTAGGATTCATTTTGATTTAACAGGAAACAATAAACCATTCTATCAATTCAACGGCCCTATACCGCAAAATAAGGATACCGTTCTTATTATGGTTGATTCGTTAGCTGCTGCTTTTGATTTTTCTTATAATTATGAAATCAACGTGTTAAACTATCCGGTTCCTCCAACAGATAACGAAAATGGCGGCGATGATAGAATTGATGTTTATATTGGTAATTTAGGTGCACCGCTTTACGGTTTCACAGCTTTTGAAGATGATCTGGGCGGAAGAAAATTAACTTCGTATATTGAAATTGACAATGATTTCAGCATCGGTTATTTCACGTCTGGTTTGGATGCAGCTAAAGTAACTGCTGCACATGAACTTCACCATGTTATTCAATTAGGCAGTTATGGTTTATGGAATTCTGATATTTGGTATTATGAAGTTACGGCGACTTCAATGGAAGAGTTTGTTTATGATGATATCAACGACTACTATGGTGCTATAGGAAATTATTTAAACAGAACGCAGGAAACAATTAAGTCAAATAATGGTTACAATCTTACTATTCTAAATTTATATTTTGAACAAAAATATAACGTAGATTTTATAAAAAGAATTTGGGAGTTTATAGAAGATGTTCCCCCTTTACAAGCTATATCTAACACTTTATTAGAAAATGGTAGTACGTTTAAGGAAGCATTTAACGAATTTGGTATTTGGACTTTCTTTACAAGTTACAGGACTCAGCCGGGAAGGTATTTTGAGGAAGCGTTTAATTACCCTGCAATTAATTCAATATTTGAAATGGATTTTACTTCACCTTCGACAGCCATTACAATCAACAGCAGACCTGTATCAAACAACTTTATAGTTTTTCCTATTTCTGAAGGAGGAAGGAATGATACAATTGTTGCTCTTGTAACAAACTCTGACATCTCAGGTGCAATAAATTCACAATCAACTACTATTTCCTTTGATTATATTTTAGCATTTAACTCTTTCGAAGGTTCAACCAAGCTAGTAGATAATTTTTATAAAAGAATTGAAAGCTCTTTATTGGGTTTATTATCTGACCGCGGTTTTTATAACAACCAACTCATAGAAGGTGGAAGCGTCTCTAATGAAATTAAAGATTTTGCTTTCCCTAATCCTTTTAATTATTCAAAGCATGTGCAAATTTTTATACCAACAAATTCCAACAAAGAAGGTTTTGTGGATCTCAATATTTATACTGTTTCAACGGATTTAGTTTATTCAAATCAATTGAACATTATCAATAATTTTGTTAGTTGGAATGGTCGTGATAATGATAACAACAAATTACCTACGGGTATTTATTTTTATGCAGCAAAGTCAGGCGATGATGTTAATAAAGGGAAGATAGTTATATATAATGAGTAATTACGTTTTATCCCTTCGTAACGTCACTAAAATTTTTGGACGCAGGTTGATTTTCGAAAATATAAATTTCGAATTCGAAAGTGGCAACATTTATGGCCTGGCAGGCCCTAATGGCTCGGGTAAGTCGACCTTATCAAAGATTTTAACAGGCTTGCTTTCAACAACTTCCGGGGAAATTCAGCACAAGTTTAACGATAAAATTATACCTGAGGAAAAGCTTCAGAACTACATTGGTTTTGTTTCACCATATCTTGTATTGTACGATGAATTTTCTACAATCGAAAACCTTCAGCACTTCTGTGCAATTAGAGGTGTCTATTATAATCAGGAAAAGGTTGATTATCTCTTAAACGAATTTAGTATATATGATAGGAGAAATGATCTATTAAAAGTTTATTCGTCGGGGATGAAACAGAGAATAAAATTTATTTTTTCACTTGTGCACTCCCCTAAATTACTTTTGTTTGATGAACCCACTTCAAATCTTGACAATACTGGTAAAGAGAAAGTCTATGAGTTAACAAAAAAAGAAGCTGAAAATAATTTAGTAATCATTGCTTCCAACGAGGATAGTGACCTGGAGTTGTGTAATAAAATTATAAACATCTCTGATTTCAAAAGAGAGGCAGATAATTGAAATCGTATTTTGTTTTCAGGAAAGACTGGCAATCGGAACTTAGAACGAGATATGCTATAAATGCACTGGCGATGTTTATCCTTGTTACGATTAGTGTAATATTATTTTCAATTGGGCAGGAAAATATTTCAGAGTATTTAACAGGCGGGCTATTGTGGGTTGTGATTTTCTTCTCGGCAATGTCGGGATTATCAAGGGCATTTGTTTCGGAAGAAGAACGTGGGACAACAATGACACTTCAGCTTGTTGCACCTCCTTCTGTTATCTTTTCAGGAAAATTGATTTTCAATATTGTTCTTGTTTTCTTAATGAACATTGCCATAACATTTTTATTCGTAATTCTATTTGATTCGTTTGCAATAAGAAATTACAGTTTGTTTTTTGCAGCTTTCTTTCTGGGAAATGTTGGTATAGCGGTTTCATCAACAATTATAGCTGCAATTATTTCCAAAACAGGATCTAGAGGGACCCTTTATCCGGTATTGTCTTTCCCAATTTTATTACCACTAATTTTAACTCTTCTTGAATTGACAAAATTTGCAATTGATGGAGAAATCATTGAGGATTCGCTTGTTGAGATTTTTGTTTTAATCAGCTACGATGTTGTTATGTTGACGGCTTCATATTTACTTTTTGATTTTATTTGGAAAGAATAATATTTCCTAAATAGTATATTAATTCAATTTTAATGAACTTTAAATCGCTCTTCTTTGTAGAATTTATTTAGATAATATTATATCTTTAGGGATTATACGAATGAAGAATTTTGATGATGCAAGAAAATAATTACAACGGCTTCTTAAGCAATATATTCAAAATTGCAAATGATCAATTTTGGTGTGTTACAACTAAAGGCGATCATGAAGAAGTTGAATTTTCAGAGTCGGTGGAATTGGTGACAGGTTACCAAGTTGATGAACTAAAAAAACTGCCGGGTAAGTTTTTTTCTTTAATACACGAAGATGATATCCAATTAGTAAAAGAAACTCTTGCCAAGATAGAGTCTAATAAAGAATTAACACAGATAAAGATCATATATAGAATCAAGAACAAAAAAAGTGAAATTTGCTGGATCAAAGAATCAATGTTTATTGACCGCGGCACAAATAATAGCGTAAAAAAAATTTATAGCATTTTTGCAGATGTAACAGATCTGAAAAACTCTGAATTAGTCTCCAGTAAATCTAAAGAAGATCTGATTGAATTAAACAGAACAAAAGATAGATTCATTTCGATAGTATCTCATGACTTAAGAGCGCCTTTTACAAGCCTTCTTGGTTTTTCGGAAATATTAATGAATGAACCGAACTTACCGCGGGAAGAGAGG
>CAJHYN010000045.1_pt1 | contig 11531 bp, 12 predicted proteins | sample 9198641 | NCBI WGS metagenome assembly CAJHYN01 (sample SAMEA7708370, study PRJEB35096) | sediment metagenome | biome: marine neritic benthic zone biome [ENVO:01000025]; feature: sediment [ENVO:00002007]; material: shallow marine sediment [ENVO:03000034] sea grass bed [ENVO_01000059] ... | reverse complement strand
GTTTTGACATCATCTATTCAGCTTACGACGCCTCATAAATGGTTCACTTTGGTTCGTCTCCTTAATACTCACCTGATCCCGTCACTTCGAGACCTTTTCCTTTATTGCTCACTACTAAGCCTCTTAGGCAAAGCAGCATAAAGGTGGTCTGTAATTCTGGCTGGAAAGAAATTATGAGTACATCCATTGATTTGAAAGCAGGCGATATTCTCCTTTCTACAGCTTATATGCAACTTAATCATCCACAGGATTTTTGGATGGGCATTGTTTGTTATATGCGCTTTCAAATGTTTTCTTCTGACGGCAGCTTTGTAGCTGCTGCTTCAGATACAACAAAATACACACACCGCGCTTTAGAAGTTTTACCTCTGCGAACGGAGTTTGTAAAGCAGGTTTCAGGGTCTGATGTTTATAGATTGAAACTTGAGCTGAAATGCGTACGGGAGGCAGCAAATCCGGTTATAAGCGTGCGTGGCGGGGGTTCTTGGATATTCAATGAACAATATACACAAGCATAAGCTTGAATTGCTCCGCTGTTATCAATCCTTTGATGACAGTAGAGCAAATTAAATAAGTTTTCCGACACCAAAAGGTGAAGGTATTTCAAAAGTATCATTTGTCAGAATGACAGATTTATTACTTTTGAGACACCCTTAGTGGTTTTTGACTACTCTTTGAAAAGCACCAGTTACAATTATAAAACTATTCATATTCTCAAAACAGCTTATCCTTATTAATCATATCAATAAACGTTTGCCGTTGCCCTCTGCTGATGGGGATTCTGTGCTCTTTTATAAAAATTGTGTTACCTATAATTTTATCAATTGCATCAATATTAACAATAAATGAACGGTGAACTCGTGCAAATTTTTCTGCGGGCAAAACCTCTTCAAATTTGCTGAGTGACTGGAGTGTCATAACTTTATTTTTTGTAGTGACTATTTTTACATATTCACGCTGGCTTTCTATAAATATTATTTCATCAACGTCAAATTTCAAAATTTCTTTATCGGCTTTCACAAAAATTTGTTTTACCGATCCCATTTCAAGCTGGGTTACAGATTCCCCTTTTTGAACTGAAGTATCTTGTTTCTTTACAAAATCAATCGCTTTTGTTGCTGCTTTGTAAAATCTTCCAAACTCAACGGGCTTTAATAAGTAATCAACAACGTCAAGTTCGTAACCTTCAATTGCGTAATTAGAATATGCTGTAATCAAAACCGTAGCGGGAATTTTTTTCAGCATCCGCAGAAATTCAATTCCGCTCAACTCCGGCATTTGAATGTCCAAAAACATAATGTCAATTTCTTCGTTGAGCAGAACGGATTTTGCTTCCATTACGTTTTTGCAAACTGCCGCAGCTTCCAGATCTGGAATTTTCTCAATGTAACTTTTAATTAAATTGCGTGCCGGTTCTTCGTCGTCGACTATTAAACATTTGTATCCTACTCCTCGCGAGGCTACGTAGGATGAATTCTTATCAGATTTAGCCATTTTATTCCCCTGTCCTCCGAAGCCTTGGCGAAGGAGGATTCCTCTTGTTGCTGTAATTCCCACGAAAGTGGGAATCTATTCTTCAATCAATGTGGATTCCCGTTTCCACGGGAATGACAAGTATTAATTTTTTATAGCCGTCAACGACCACTCGTTGACAGAACAATACCGCAGTCAAGTAATGATACTTGACTGCAATAGAACCTTTCAATCCAGTTTTATTTTCAACTTCACATTATACTCAGATTCTAATTCTTCGATATTTATTTCAAAGTTGTCCGGGTAATTAAGCTCAAGCTGTTTCCTGATGTTGCTTAAGCCTATACCACTGCTTTCTCCTTCTTCGCTCGAGGCTACGGAGGATGAAGCTTTTTCATTATTGCTTATGCTGTTACTTATATTAAAATTTAAGCAATCATCTTCAACAATGCATTCAACTTTTATCCAACCTTTTTCATTCATTTCAATATCGCCATGTTTAAAACAGTTTTCGAGTAGTGTTATAAAAATCAAAGGAGCTACTTTATGGTTGATATTTATTCCTTCTGAGTACAAATCAATGTTTCTATCCTGTCCTATTTTTAGTAACTGTAAATCAATATAATTTTTTAAGATTCCAATTTCTTTTTTTAATTCTACCCTGCTTTCTTTACAATCGTTTAGCATGTAGCGCATAATCTGCGAAAGCTTCGCGATCATCGGTGCAGCTTTGTCATCTTTTGTGTAAGCCAATGAATAAATATTGTTCAACGTGTTAAAAAGAAAATGCGGATTTATTTGAATTCGCAGAAAGTTTAATTCAGCTTGCAGTTTTTCTTTTTCTATTTGCTGCTGACGCTGACGGTTATACATCCAAACTTCTGTCCCTCTAATCAAATTAGAAACAAGGATTACAAACACATAATTAATAACCAAATCAAGGCTTTGATTATAAGTAGCATCATCGATTAGTAAGTAACCGAATTCCGTAAAATTAATGATGAACAGGGGGACAAGTATTAATGCTATAATAAGTGCGAAGTAATAAAAGAAATTTTGTTTTCTGAACAGGAATCTGGAGAAAAGGAAATAATTAATATAGAAAGGGACAGCAGCCAAAAAAGATGTATAAAAAGACAAAAATATTGCGTCAATTATTTCAAGCTCTTTGAGCACATAATTTAATGTCAGTGCAATAATCGCAGACCAAAATGTCAAATGAAAAACGATCACTATCAGCCTTATCTTTGAATATTCTTTTCTTGAAGACGAATTTAATTCATTCATTATCCACCGTATTAATTAATTCAACAGAATGACCTATTCCATTTACGAACTGCAAACTTCGGCAAACCACTGTTAATATTACAAATCATGTCTTAGAATGGGGGCCTGTCTGAAAACCATTATTTATAATTTCGAACCGAACGAAGCGAGCGTGAGAAATCTCCTTTTACGCAAGAATCGAAAGATTCTCACGTCGCTCCGCTCCTCAAAATGACCAGAGACTATTGAGACAACCACGCAGTCCATGACATCTTTACTGCTTCCCAAAAACCAACTTGGATATTGCATAACAATTAACCGCTTATTGAATCGACATTTTCAATCATCAGCCGATATCTGCACTTCGTTGATAAAATTTCTTAAACGAAAATATAACAATTAAACTTACTTGTGAAAATTAAAAACATAAGGGGAAATAATGACTCACATACTGGTTTTAGCAACAATGCTTGTCACATTCTTGGTTTCAATGCCCAATACCAAAGATGTAACGGGCGAGTGGGTATCTTTAACTGAAGATGAAGGTTACATAGGCCGCTACAATATTTTTGAATACAAAGATAAATTCTACGGCAAGCTGACTTACTTCAAAAATGGAGATGGCGAATATCATATTGATGAAAATGAACAGCCAATGATGTTAAAAGAATTCACAGCAGAAAATGACAAAATTCTTTCGGGAATATTTTATGATCCCGATGAAGATAAAGAGCACAAAGCGAAAATAGAGATAGTTTACGAAAATTACATCAAAGTAAGAATACAAGCCGAGGAAGGCGAATACGTAATTCAATTACTCAAAATATAAAAATAAAATTAGGACAAACAATGTTACGTTTAGAAGACTTACATAAATATTACCACATGGGAAATCACGATCTGCACGTGTTGAAAGGTGTTAATCTTGAAATTACCGAAGGCGAGTTTGTTTCAATAATGGGTTCATCGGGGTCGGGAAAATCGACAATGCTCAATATTATCGGGCTGCTGGACGATTACGATTCAGGTGCATATTACCTGGACAATAAGCTAATCTCAAAAATGAATGAAAAAGAGGCAGCCATTTATAGAAATAACACTCTGGGTTTTGTATTTCAATCGTTCAACCTAATTAGCAGTAAGGATGCACTGGAAAACGTCGGTCTGCCTTTGTTTTACAGGGGTATGAATAGAAAGAGAAGAAACGAGCTGGCGATGGAATATCTTGAATTGGTCGGGCTTGCAGACAGGGCAAATCATTTACCAAGAGAATTATCTGGAGGTCAGCAGCAGAGAGTTGCTATTGCACGCGCGCTTGTGAGTGATCCAAAAATAGTTTTGGCTGATGAACCGACCGGTGCACTCGATACAAAAACATCTTACGAAATTATGGATATGCTTAGTTCTATTAATGATAAAGGTAAAACCGTAGTAGTGATTACTCACGAGGATGATATATCAAAAATGACAAAAAAGACCATCAGGCTTAAGGATGGACTTGTTGATAAAATAATAATCAATTGAGAGACGATTATGTTTGATAAAGAATTTTTACTGGAAATATTGTATACGATAAGGAAGAATAAGCTAAGAACTTTTCTTACCGGCTTCTCCGTAGCCTGGGGAATTTTCATGCTGATTATTTTACTTGGATCCGGCAAAGGCTTGGAAAACGGAATCAAAGAAAGCTTCAAAGGCGAAGCTAAAAATACAATCCGTGTTTTTGGCGGCTTAACTAGTATGGCTTATGAAGGACAACCCAACGACAGGTATATTGAGTTCGATAATTATGATAAGAAAATAATAACTGAAAACATTCCAAACATTGACCTGCTTTATGCGCGTTACGACATTGAGCAGGATATTCCGGTTACTTATAAAAATGAATACGCTACGCTTGCGGTTGCCGGGATTGAACCTTCAACAAAAGAGATTGAAAAAATTAATCTGCTAAAAGGCAGATACATAAACGATTGGGACAACAAGCATTCACAGAAAGTTGCTGTTATCGGAAGAGTTGCAAAAAAAATGCTATTCAAAGAAAAACCGGCAATCGGCGAAATAATTTATGTTAACAAAGTCCCCCTTAAAGTGGTTGGAGTGTTCTCCGACGATTACGCCCCCGAGAATAAAAAAATATACATGCCCCTCGCAACGGCCCAAAAAATATTTCTTGGGGGCAATAAAATCAGTGGTATTGCAATGACGCTTGAAAACATTACTCCTGAAGAAAGCAAAACCATTGAAAAGAATATTAAATCGAAACTGGCTGCAAGGCACAAGTTTTCCGAGAAAGATGAAAGAGCAATTTTTATTATGAATTCGATTGAAGAGTTCGCAAAAGCTCAAAATCTGTTCCGGGCGATAAACATATTTCTTTGGCTGATTGCTATCGGTACTATCATTGCCGGCGTAGTGGGCATAAGCAACATCATGCTGATAGTTGTGAAAGAAAGAACAAAAGAGATCGGGGTAAGAAAAGCAATCGGTGCAACTCCCGCTTCAATTGTGAAATTAATTTTACTCGAAGCAGTTATAATCACAATCATTGCCGGGCTTATCGGATTGACGGCAGGCAGTATGGTACTGGAAATTACAAACAGTGTTTTGGAATCTGCAAACACGGCGCAGGCAGCCACAAGTGAGTTCGAAGAAAATATGACAATCTTCAAAAACCCGAGTGTTGATATAACGATTGCCTTAAACGCCTTGATAGTATTGATCTTAAGCGGATTAGTCGCGGGATTCATTCCGGCAAAACGTGCAGCCCAGATCAGGCCAATAGCAGCATTAAGAGAGGAATAATTAAATGAGAATATTTGATTTAGAATACTGGCGCGAAATTATAAGTGTGCTGAAAGCAAATAAATTCAGAAGCGCATTAACTGCATTCGGTGTCTTCTGGGGAATAATGATGCTCGTTGTAATGGCTGGTTCCGGCAAGGGTCTTGAAAACGGGGTTTATCACGGTTTCGAAAACTTAGCAAAGAACAGTACATTCATTTGGGCGGAAAAAACCGGCGAACCTTATGCCGGCTTCGAAAGAGGGAGATACTGGGAAATAACTACCGACGATATTAAAAATCTGCAAAGACAAATTCCGGAAATACTTTTGGTAGCTCCGAGAATTGAAGCAGGAGAATTTGAGTCAACAAATAATATTACAAGAAAAAACAAAAAAGGAACATTCTCGATTGTCGGCGACCATCCGAACTTTGCAAGAATAGACCCGACAAGAATTATTTACGGTAGATTTTTGAACGAACTCGACCTACAGGAAAAACGGAACACATGTGTAATTGGAAATAATGTTTACGAGCAGTTGTTCGAAAAGGGTGAAAATCCAATCGGCGAGAAAATAAAAGTTAACGGTATTTCTTTTACGGTAGTGGGTGTAACAAAGCCCGGAGCTGACGATGAAGACGGTTCGAAAAAGAAATTGATCCATCTGCCTTTAACAACAGTGCAAAATTTGTTGAATGCAGGCAGCCGGATTGATTACTTTGGTGTTACGGCCAAACCGCAAGTTGAAGTTTCCGGGATTGAAAACACGATTATAAAAATCCTAAAAATAAATCATAAAATTTCCATCACAGACGAACAGGCTGTAGGGCATTACAACATCGAAAAACAGTTCAAAAAAATGACGAACCTGTTTGACGGAGTGAAAATTCTCACATGGATTGTCGGGCTCGGAACTTTGATAGCCGGTGTTTTCGGGATAAGCAACGTAATGCTGCTGATCGTAAAAGAAAGAACAAAAGAGATCGGAATAAAAAGGGCGCTTGGTGCAACGCCATGGAATATAAAGCTGCAAATCATAAATGAGTCTGTCGTGCTCACAACCATCGCCGGGTACATCGGGCTTACGGTTGGGGTAATGATACTCGAAATTTTCAAATACATAACGGATTACATGAACACAGGTAGTTCGGATGTATTTTTTAAAAATCCTGAGCTGAGCGCATCGATAGCTGTCTCAGCACTCATAATACTCATAATCTCCGGTGCGCTCGCAGGATTATTACCGGCGCAAAAAGCAATTCAAATTAAACCAATAGAGGCTATAAGAGATGAATAATAAAAAAGGAAACACTTTGAAAAAAGTATTAAAGATAACGCTTATAACAATATTAGTAGCGGTTATCGGGTTCAGCACATTAACAATGGCAATGTATTTATTCAGCGGGGATTATGTAGAATATAAAACTTACATCCCGAAAGTTGAAAATATTGTTAAAAATACAGTAGTAACCGGGAAAGTAATCCCGAGAAAAGAAGTTCAAATAAAACCGCAGATTCCCGGTATAGTTGATAAACTATTTTTCAAGCCTGGAGATGAAGTTAAGAAGGGACAAGTAATCGCAAAGCTGAAAGTGATACCTGAAATGCTTGCAGTCAACGAAGCCGAAGCCAGGCTGAAAATTGCTGAGTTAAATCATAAGAACATAAAGCTGAACTTTGAACGGCAGGAAAATTTATATAAAAAGAAATTAATTTCTAAATCAGAATACGAGCAGGAAGAGCTGAACTTAAACACTGTCAAAACACAGCTTGAAGAAGCAGAGAACTATCTTCAGCTTATTAAAGAAGGCATATTCAGCAGCTCGGATAAAGAAACAAACACACTTATCAAAGCCACAATTGACGGTACTATCCTTGAGATACCGGTAAAAGTTGGGCACTCGGTTATTCAAACTAACGCATTTAATGACGGAACAACTATAGCGGTAATTGCGGATATGAGCGATATGATTTTCCACGGTTCTGTGCTTGAGTCGGAAGTAAATAAATTGACAATCGACATGCCGTTAAAGCTTTCCGTTGCAGCACTTGAAAATCAAAAGTTCGATGCTGTTTTGGAATACCTTGCCCCGAAAGGATTTGAGGATTTTGGCTCGGTTAAATTCGAGATAAAAGCAAAAATAGTATTGAACAAAGATCTGCACATACGTGCAGGCTTAAGTGCAAACGCAGATATAGTTTTAGACAAAAAAGAAAACGTAATGGTGATAAACGAAAAGCTTGTAAAGTTTGAAGATAAAAAACCATACGTGGAGATACTTGTTGATGAAGACTTCCAGGAATATAAAAGGAAATATATTGAGTTGGGATTATCAAATGGAATTCAAGTTGAAGTTATCTCAGGTATAGAGTTGACAGACAAAATAAAAGGTGAAAAGCTTTATTAGAAAATAATTCTATCGCCATTCCCGCGTTCCGCCGAGGTGGATTAGCGGGAATCCATTTTTAGCAGACAGGTTGACTAAACAAAGTCATCTGACACTTCCCCGTACTTGACTTCAATCAACCTGCCTGCACGATTATAATTTTTTATATCATCCCAAAAGGGACTTAACTTATTTCTCGTTCACTCTCTTAAAATCATTTCATCCCTTCGGAATTGAATATTCCAAATCCCGAAGGGATATTATATTTATAGATCAGTAATATAAATTAAAGAAGGAACCCCATCGGGGTGATATATTCTTGTCAAGTATGATAAAAATAATGAACTTCGGAAAAAGATTTGATGCGTTTAGTTTTATCTTTGTTTTTGAAGTACTGGAAAAACATTTGCAATAATTATAACTATAAGTTAGTTTTGAATATGATCTCAAACGACGACAAATATCATTTACTTGAAATTGCCAAAAAATATAATGTTTCCAAAGTATATCTTTTTGGTTCTAATTTAGACTCCGCTAAAGATTCGAATGACTTAGATTTGGCAGTAGATGGAATATCGGGCCCTCTTTTCTTTAAGTTCTACGGGGAATTAATTTTTGCTCTCTCAAAGCCGGTCGATTTAATTGATTTAAAGAAGGATTCGGCACTTACTAAAATTATCAAATCTGAAGGTATTCTTCTTTATGGCTAGTTTGTCACAAAAGATCGAGGCTGAGTTTGAAAATATTGATGAAATATTTAATGAAATGCCTGAATATACCGATCTTCACAAACTATCCAATTTAGAATTAGCCGGTGTTGCTGCACTGCTCCATAACTTATATAATGGTCTTGAAAATATTATTAAGCAAATCTTTTCAGCAAATCAAATTGATTTACCCTAGGGTCAATCATGGCACAAAGAATTATTATTAACAGCTTCAACCCGAATTATGCATTAGGATAATGCAGAAACCGTAAATCTATTTTATTGCAACCAGTTATTCTATTGCTTTGTATTAGAAAATGGTTAAAAGGAGAAGATTTGTAACTTCTTATAAATGAATTAGTTACTGAAAATGATGTTGTGCTAATGCATAAACTGGGTTCAAAAAAGAATATTATTTCCGACGAATGTAAAGATTTGTTAGGCCAGTATTGGTATTTAGACATTTCTTCAGTCATGCTTGTGCATTAGATTTATATCCTGATAAAATGGAGCCATTAGTAAAAAATTCCAAAGAGCTTTTTTTATTATTCAAGGAAGATGTAAAAAAATATTTGTGAATCTTTGTTACTTCAGAAATCTCTGAGATACTGAACAAATTTACCCTTTCAAAGTAACTTCAAAAATGTATTCTTTTCAAAGACGCTTGGACGTTCACCTGAAAGCTGGCTGATAATGCAGAATAATTATAATCTATGGCATGCCAGAAAAAGACTAAATCTTGAAGGAGTTGAAAAACTTAAGATGCCCAAAAAGAAGATAGAAAGCACCGTATTATAGTTGAATTTTTATAAATTGCCTAAAAACCCCCTCTAAAGGCAACAGACATTACTTGACTGTGACAGTGATCCGTTGACGGCAAATAAATCTTTCTTTGCTTTCGCGGATACCTCCCATAGCAGGCAGAGGCAATCCGTGAAAGCATTCTAATTTTATAAATCAATTAAAAGTAAACCGTCTTTTACCATAATGTCAATATCACGAATTGCATCAATATCGATCATGGGATTTTTATTTAATATTAAAAAGCTGGCTTCATACCCTTCTCTAATTTCTCCAATCTTTCTTTTTGGGAAAATCGTTGAAAGAGTGTATTTAGTAAACATTTGCAATAATTCTTTGTTTGAAAATATTCCTAAATTTTTCAGATAATCAAATTCGTTCATAGAAGTTCCCGTATAGTCGTCACAACCAATAGCTATTTTAACCTGATTTTTTCTTAGTAATTCAAGATTGTGTATTTGAATGTTTTTAATCTCTTTAAGCAAAACAGAATTTTGTTTTTGATGTGATTTTGCAAGATTAATAAGAGAATAAGTTGGTATTATATAAATGTTCTTTTCAAAAGCTTGCAGGGCATCGCTCTCATTTATTTTGTAGTTAAATTCCTTATCGATTTGATGATATGCCGGTAGATGGCATATTTCATCTACACCGCTTGTTACAGCTACATGAAAATCGTGAGCAGTTTCAATATGAGCAGTTACTCTTAAATCTGCTTCATGTGCTCTTGAGACAATTAAGGGAACCAGATCCGGATTTAATCCCTTCTCCCAAACATAACTTGTATCATTTTTTCTTTTATCATATTCTTCACTGTATAAAAGATATATCTTTATGAATTCAGGTTTGTCATCAAGGATCATTGTCCATTTCTCGTTGAGTTCATTTTCACTATCAATAGTATGATACGCCTGTCCGTTCAAGTCTCCTTTTGTTTGACCGGGAAACATATAGTGCAGACCGTTATCCCATATTGATTCATAAAGTGCTTTCGGGTGACCGCCGGTGCCTGTTAATCCTCCGTTAGCGAAAACTACGTCAATCGATTTGGGATGATTTAATATACTTTTAATACTAGTTGTTAATTTCGGGATACTGTTGGGGTTCTTATAATAAAAAATACCTTTTGAGAGGTAATTACTAATCTTTCTGTCTAATTCCCAGTTTTGATCAATGGAGTGATTATGAGCTTCTCCAAACGGAGGAATAATGTATTTTCCACTGATGTCAATTATTGTGTCCACAACTTCAGGTTTAAGGAATGTAATATTTCCGTCAATGATATAAAAATCATCTTGATGAAATTTGGAAGCATTATAGACATTGCCGCCCTTAAAGTAAATTGATTGGCAATAGCTTACTTCTATTGCAAGAAATGTAAGCAAAATAACAATGAATATTTTTTCTCTCATTTCATATCCTTTGTAATATTAATTAGTCTAATTCTTACCTATTATAAATCATTAATCTTCACTTTTTAGATTCAGATATACTTTAATCTCTTCAACGTAATTTTCAAAGGCCACTTTACCTTTGACTGTTATCTTACAGATTGTTTTTGGATAATTATTCACAAAGCTTTTTTTTATTTTTATATAGCCTGCATCTTTAAGTTTTTTAAGCTGGTGACTTAAATTACCCTGAGTTGTTTTTGTCTGGGCTTTCAAGTAATTAAAATCCGCATTATCAACTTTCATCAGAATTGATATAATTGCTAGCCTTACTTGCTGATTAAGTATATCGTCTAATTTTCCGTACATATTGAACTGTCAAAATTATTTTGATCTCTTTAATAGATAAGCCGGTAATAAATAACCCATCATAATTGCTATTGCGTTTACAAGCAATTTTAGCGAATCGTCAAAAAAAATTGAAAATATCGAGAAGATAAATAGCAATGCTCCGCCAACAATCAGAGGCCTAAATCTTATGCTTAGTCCTGAGACTGAAGTTCCTATTCCGGCTAAAAACAATGTTAAAATAGTTGGATGGATTTTTAAAGCAAAGGAAATGAACAAAACTAATATGAATGAAATGCCAATTATAATCCACAAGTGTTTCAAAAAGGCATCAAGGAAAGTTTCGTATCCGGTTTGCTTTCTATCATTTCTTG
>CAJHYN010000309.1_pt1 | contig 11705 bp, 9 predicted proteins | sample 9198641 | NCBI WGS metagenome assembly CAJHYN01 (sample SAMEA7708370, study PRJEB35096) | sediment metagenome | biome: marine neritic benthic zone biome [ENVO:01000025]; feature: sediment [ENVO:00002007]; material: shallow marine sediment [ENVO:03000034] sea grass bed [ENVO_01000059] ... | reverse complement strand
TGAAATACGAAAAATGGTTAAAGTCCGGAATTGGTAGAGACTTTCTAAAGAATAATGTTGAAAATTATTAGTGGTTGTAGGTTCAATTCGCCGCGGCGAACTGCCCCCGCTACTAAGTAAAGCCTGGTTATAATAGCCAGGCTTTTTTATTTTAAATTTATGAGAAATTATATTGTTTACGTTATAAAAAGTAAAGAGGGTTATAGATATACTGGAATGACAGAAGATTTAGAAAAAAGACTAACTGAGCACAATTCTAAATCCCTTTCATTTTGGACGAAGAGAGGATCAGATTGGAAGATTGTTTATACAAAAGAATTTTCGAATAAATCTGAAGCAATGAAATACGAAAAATGGTTAAAGTCCGGAATTGGTAGAGACTTTCTAAAGAATAATGTTGAAAATTATTAGTGGTTGTAGGTTCAATTCGCCGCGGCGAACTGCCCCCGCTACTAAGTAAAGCCTGGTTATAATAGTCAGGCTTTTTTATTTCAAGCATTGTCTGTTTACCATTTACTAAAGTTGAACGAGTAAGATCCAATAAAGATTCATATAAATTATTAATTAAAAAATTATAATCTCACAAATTTAATAAGGCTTTTGTAATCCCCTTCATCTGCTTTTCTCAGTGCATGGATATATTTTTTTCTTACATCGCCTTAATGTATTATATCTTTTCCTCCCCATGTAAATACAGGTTTTTCGAATATATGATTTATGACTACATCACCTATAAGTCGGGAATGTCTTCCGTTTCCGTTAGGGAATAAACGTATCTTGACAATTCTATGGCTAAATCGAACAGCTATTTCATCCGAATCAAATGTTTCGTTTTTAATCCAGAATTTAGAATCATCAATTAGATTTCTTAATTCAATACTAATTGCATAAGGGTCTACACCTAATGTTTTTTCTGTTCTGCGAAATTTTCCTGCCCATCTCCAGACATCATTAAACATCCTTTTATGAAGGTTCTTTATAAAATCTTCGCTTAATATTCTCTCCATTTTAAACTTATTTTTTAATGTCCATTCAACAGCTTTCTCAATATTCTGTTGTTCGAATTCATCTAATTTACCTCTAGCAGCAATTGTCTGTATTTTTAATCCTTCCTTTTCATCTTCATCGAGAGGTGTTTGTCCGTTTATGTATTTAATTTCTAATCCCATAAATATCTCGGAATTTCATTTTTAAGTTCTTCAGTTTTTTCTTCAATTGCTTTTTTAATTCTTTCAGGCACATTTTCTTGGTCTTCTAAACTCATTGAATGCGAAGTGCGTAAAACAATATCTTTTGCAACTTTTAATGCTTTTTCCGCAATAATACTTTCTAATGATTTTCCTTTAGGAACAATTACATAAACCAATTTCATATCAAACACTTCTGCAGATTCTGCCAATCTTTTTAGGGTAATATTCCTATTCATTTCTCTATTTTTAATTTCCTTAGCACTTTGGGGAGTAATACCCAACCTTTTTCCGAACTGCTTGAGCGACATATTTAAAGAATTACGAATCGTAAAAATCCAGCCTTTTTGCGGTATTGGATAATTTCCGAGTTCTTTATAGCTAGCCAATTTTTTATCAAGTTGTGCAATTTGCAACTTTCTTTTAGCACTCATCAGGTTATAACCTTAAACATAAAAAGCAAAATTCAGGGCATTTCCTGATGTTTTGGAATTCAATAATTTCCTATTTCGTAAAATAATTTAGAATATTCTTACAAATAGGATTATTACTTAAGTATTTCCCTAATATTATTTATTTCATTAATTGCTACTTCAAGGCTTTCAGCAATTTCATCAATTAATAATTCAAGGTCGGGCAAGTTTTCGATAACTTCAAGCGATTCGACTTCAGCCGGAAAATATCCTAGCTCGTTTTATCCCACTTTAGTATCTCCATATTTGTAAAGCTTGAATCGCTCGGTCTCTTTTCTATCATGCCGGTTTTCAGGATTGTAGCATTGAATGAAATCTTTTAAATCATCTTTCTTTAGCCGGTTGGTTTTAAGCGCGAAATGTTTATTTATCCTTAAATCGTATTACCAGACTTCTTTTATCCATGCGGATTCGCAAGTAGGTTTTATCAAAAAAAAACATTAGCTTTTTCGCCTGCACCACCTTCGAGCAATACTTTATGGAAGTACAACGGCAGCCCTTCCGTTTATTTCCAGAATTGTTTTTAAGTACATTTGAAACTAATTCGTACCCAAAAAAGCCCGATCAATGACAATACAAAGGGAAACAAAACCTTTAATGCAACAAAATCTTTTTCTGTGCGTCTCTAAATTATCTAAATAATAAACCAAATAATTCAATAGCAAGCGGGGGAGTGATGCTAAAGAATTTCATATTAGTTGCAATACGCAACATCAAACGCCAGAAAGCATATTCATTTATCAACATTTTCGGATTAACCTTAGGTTTATCCATTTCAATAATTATTGCTTTCTATGTTATTGACGATTTAACATTCGATAATTTTCACAATAATCCTGAAAATATATATCGTGTTTTATCTACGGAAACCTCTAAAACAGGGGAAATGCTTTACTCAATAACAGCAGGTCCATTAATTCCGGCATCAAAAGAATCTTTGCCGGAGGTAGCTGAAGCAGTACGAGTATTTACAATGGGTCAGCCATTTGTAGCACCCGGCAATGTTCCGGCAAATGAACTCAGTGCAGAAAACGCTTTCAATTTACGCGGGTTTATTACCGAGCCGGAGTTTCTCAATGTTTTTAATTTTGAGTTTATCCGCGGCGACAGGGAACAAGCTCTAGTCGATCCAAACGGAATTTTGATCACCACTGATGCTGCAGAACTATTATTCCCCGATGAAGATCCAATCGGGAAAAACTTAACACTGCAGTTTACTGGGCCGGGAAATAATCAAATTGATCCTTACGTAATCGGAATTATTGAGCAGCCGCCGACAAATTCTCATATTCAGTTTCAATTTATTATTCCTCTTAGAATCGAGACAAATCCGCAATGGTGGGATTCATGGGAAAACTTAATGCTTTCTGCATATGTAATTTTGACACCCGGCGCAGATCCGGATCAAGTTGCCGATAAAATGTCTGAAATGTCATTCTCCCACGGATTGCCTGAAATTTACAGAACTAAATTACAACCATTGCTTGATGTGCATTTGGGTTCGGCAGACCACAGGTACGACGGCAGCAACCAAGGCAGAAATGACGCGACAGTAGTTTACGCCCTTGCAGTTATAGGAATAATGATAGTTTTAGTTGCAGCTATTAACTTTATCAATCTTTCCAGTGCTCGTGCTTCAAAGCGTGCCCGTGAAGTAGGAATGAGAAAAGTTATCGGTTCCACAAAGTCAATGCTTATCCAGCAATTTTTGGGAGAATCTGTTTTTGTTACATTAATATCAATGTTTATGTCTTTAATAATTGTTCAAGTGAGCGTGCAGTATTTACAAAATATCTTAGGCAAAACTTTAGAGATCGATTTTTTAGCAAACCCATTGTTGTTACTAACTTTTATCGGAATCGCGATTTTAATCGGTATTGCTGCAGGCATTTATCCGGCAACTATTCTATCCTCGTTTAAACCGGTTACTGTGTTAAAAGGTGATTTCCAAAAAAGCAGCATGGGAACTCTGGTTAGAAGAGTATTGGTTCTTTTTCAATTTGCCGTTTCTATTTCATTAATTATCGGCGTAATGCTGATTCACGATCAAATAGATTATTTAAAATCTTTAGACCTCGGCTATAATAGGGATCAAGTAGTTAGACTTTTTGCACCTCCCAATAATCAAAGTGATTTATTCAGAAACAGGGTTGAAGCACTTCCCGGAGTTATCAGAACAGGTAGATCTTCCGGAGTCTTTGGTGGAGATTTGATTCGTTACGAAGTTATTCCCGAAGGTGCCTCAAGAGAAGAAAGCCAGATGTTTCAGCAGCTGGCAATTGACGAAAATTTCTTTGATGTAATGAAAATCAAAATGGTGGACGGAAGAAGTTTCTCTCGCGATTTTACATCCGATACTTCAAACGCTGTTTTAGTTAATGAAACTGCGGCCAGAAAAGCCGGGTGGGATAACCCTCTCGGGAAAAGGCTGGAACTTGTTGAAATTGACGGCTCAATAACTTCAAAACAGGTAGTTGGTGTTGTAAAAGATTTCCATTTCTCAAATGCAAGGCAAGGAGTTGAACCTTTGTTCTTTCAACTGAATACACAAAATACTTTTATGACTACAGTTAGATTAGCTGGTGGAACAATAGAAGAGACAATGAATCAGATTGAAGAATTATTTGCAGAAGTATATCCTCAAAACAATTTAAATATACAATTCTTGGATGCTCTGTTTGACCAGCAATTTAATAACGACAGGAACTTTGCAGCTAATTTAGCCTATTTTTCAGGCTTTGCAATTTTAATCGGATGCTTGGGATTGCTTGGTTTGGTTTCATATTCTGTTGAGCAAAAGAAGTCTGAAATAGCCATCAGAAAAGTTTTGGGCTCTGCGGAAACTTCAATTGTTTATCTGCTTGCAAAAGACTTTCTAAAGTGGGTTTTAGTAGCCAATGTTATAGCGTGGCCTTTGAGCTATTACGGGGTAAGTTTATGGCTTGAAGGATTTTATTATAGGACTCCAATTGGTTTTACTCCCTTTATAATTTCGGGAATCGCCGCACTAGCAATAGCATTGCTTACAGTTTCGTATCAATCGGTTAGAGCGGCCAGAGCCAATCCGGCGACTTCTTTAAGAAATCAATAAACTTTTAAAAAGAATATCCGGCCTTCACCGGGTATTCTTTGATTTCTAATTTATATTCTGATAATCATTATCGTTAAACCATTTCACTTCACCAGTTGAAAGTTCATAAAAAGCTCCCACAATTTTAATCTCACCATTATTTTCCCGGGTTCTCAAACTGTCACTATTAGTTCTTATTCGTTCAATAGTCAATTTTACGTTTTCGAGCATCACTCTACGCACTAATATGGAATCTCTTGAACTTCTCCTTTCACCTTTGCGTAACACAGCATCAACTGCTGGAGTAATATTGTTCAATAGGTAGTTTAAATTTTTCAATCCTTTTTTCTCAACTTCGGCAGAATCAATTGCACCTTTTACTGCACCACAGTTTGAATGACCGAGAACTACAATAACTTTTGCGCCTGAAAGTACAGTTGCAAATTCAAAGCTGCCAAGTATATCTTTGTTTTCTATATTACCTGCTACCCTGCCAACAAAAATATCTCCAATCCCTTGATCAAAAACAATTTCAACAGGTACGCGGCTATCTAAGCAGGAAAGAATTGCAGCTATCGGATATTGGTTTTTAGCTGAAGCTCTCCTCTGCCATTTATAATCATAAGGAGTATGGTCACCATTCACAAACCTTTCGTTACCTGCCTTAAGAGTATCAATTATTTCATCAGGCTCCAAAGCCTCTTGTTCTCCTTTAGTGATTACATGTTTAACTTGTTGTTTATTACAGCATCCAACTAGAATTATTAAAGAAAGTAAGCTAATGTATTTTAGATATTTCATATGATTCCCCTTTTTTGTAGCTCAAATTATTATATGAACAAAAGTCATTCTTTTGAATATAATCATTAAATATTGCAATAATTAGAAAATTTACTTTGGGCTATTTGGAAATTATAATAAATGAATTGTAGGAAAGCAACAAGCTTTAAGCTTAAAATATAATCAATATTTTACTTGCAAAAACAAATTTAAAATTTATTATGAAGTTCTGGAATTAACAATTTTAGGTTCAGGCTTGGGTAATCCTTAGCTGGACTCTCGAGACCAATGAACCATTCGTAAGATGAGATACTCTTGCGGCAGCCCCCCTATCAAATTGGGGGGTTTGTATATTAAGGCCATTTAGTCTAAAACTATTTCTTTGCCGCCTTCTGCAGCAAAAACTCTTTTGGATAGTTTCTTACTAAGAATTTGTGATCCCGCCCAATTGATACTTTCTTTTTCTCCGTGAAGTAATATTACTTTTTCCGGTTTAAGTTTTTTCACTATACCTAGTATTTCTTCTCTCTTAGAGTGAGCAGTGAAGTAAAATCTATTGATTTCGCATTTTACAGTTGTTGGAACAAGTGGATCGTCAAAAAATATTTTATCATTCTTCTGAGAATTTTCTATGATGTATCCCGGAGTATCGGCATCCATATAACCCACAACATAAATGGCAAAGTCATCTTGCTTTAGCCAGTATTTGGCCAGGTTAAAAGAGTTTGTATCTTTCAGCATCATTCCGCTCGAAGCAAGCACTATCCCCGGTTTCCGCTTGAAATAATTTAAATCTGTAATATTCATAAAGTTTATTTGGGATATATTTCTAATCTCAAAGTTCTTTTTATTTCTTTTGACTAAATACCTATTATCGTCATAAACATTTGAAATTAATTTACTGACTCCGCCTGTATAAATATAAGTATCTGTTAATTTACCGGATTCTACTAAGTCATCAATTATAGACAATAATTCCTGTGTTTTGCCAAGCGCAAAGACAGGGATCAATATCGATCCTCCCTTGGATAAAATTTTGTTTGCTTCTCTTGCAAACCTATTTTTTTCTGAATACCATGTACCCAAAATTTTTGAATCCGTTGCTCCGTAAGTACACTCTGTTATTAAAACATCAATTTTCTCTCCCGGTAATTCAGCACCGCTCATTATAGACTGTGTACTTAAGTTTATATCACCTGTATAAAAAATCTTTTGGTTATTACTTTCGATTAATATTGAAGCCGCCCCAAGAATATGACCTGCATCATAAAATGTAATTTTAATATCTTCGTCGAGCTTGTGTTTTAACCCCTTCAAACTGAAAACCTCATTATAAGGTTTGTCGTGAATGAATCTAATCAGTAAATCTATTTCTTCATGATTATAAACTTCAATTTTATCGTCTTCTGTTAACCTTTTACTCAATATTCTAACAGCATTGTGAAGTGTGATATCCGCAATCTGAATGGTTTGCGGAGTTGCGTATACCTTTACGTGGGGATATTTTTTTATCAAATAAGGAAGCGAGCCAATATGATCTTGATGAGCATGAGATATCAAAACAAAATCCAATGGATCTTTGTCGATAATATCAAAATCCGGGATCGCTTCTTTACCAATCTTACGAGGATGAATGCCTGAATCCAGTAAAATGCCTGTACCGAAAATATTAAGATAGTAACAGCTCGCTCCTATTTCATCAGCGCCACCGAGAGGAATGAACTTAATCATTAAGATTAATTGTAATATTTATATTCATATTCTGCAATCTTTGTCGGATTATCTTTACTGTCGTAACGTGTGCTTTTCTTGATCAAACCATTATCATAATATTCATTTATAAATTTATGCTGACGACCTCCTCCCCTATTGAACATAATATCCACAATTACATCCTCATTTTCGTCATATTCATAGAGCCTTTTGAAAATGGGCGCATCAATTTCTATAATTAGACCGTTTTCGTCATATTTATAGTTAGTTTTTGCAATCCCGCCGTTTGCCATTTTTATTGCCTCGTAGATTTTATTCCCTTTTTCATCATAATCGGATTCAATTTCTTTAATTACTTGATTATCGGAACTATACGATGTTGTTTTTACAACAAGGCCGTTTTCATAATCATTTACTTCTCTTATTTTTCTTAGCCCATCTTTTGTCGCACTTGATATTTCAACCAATTTTTTTTCTTCATCATATTTGTAATCTGTTTCAACTGTTTCCTGCCTTGCTGCTCTAAATTCGGTTTTCTGAATAGCATCTCCTAGCTCGTCATAAGATATATTTCTTCTCATTCTTAAAATGTCGTCTCTGTTAAATGTCTCAACAAGAACCTGGTTACCGTTATCGTCAAATTTAAATTTCCATTTAATATGTACTCTCTCATATATTCTATAAGTTGTTTGGGATGTTCTATAACCTCTATTATCAAATTCAATTTTTTCGATCAAATATTTATCTTTGGGCATCTCGCCTTTAAGATTGACAGATCTTGAGTATAATTTTCTTGTTTTAACATTCAACTCCCTGCATTTTTCATATTCCCAATCTTCTTTACTGAAATCTTTCCTTCCTTTGACCTTCTGTTCAGTTACTGCTTTAGCTACCTTAACGTTTTTGTCTTCTATTTCAGAGCTTTCAGATGATTTCTCAATTTCAGTGTCAGATTGAGTTTCACTTTCAATTTTTTCTTCTTTTTTTTCGCAGCTAAATAGAGCTGAAGTAATTACAAGAATAAAAAGTGATACAAATAGTTTTTTCATAATTCCCTTTAATTAATGATTTGTGATGATAGTAAAATAATATTTTTTAGTTAATGCAAAGCTGAATATATATCCAAACCAGTACAATTTCATCAATCTTTCTTCAATTTCATTTCAATTCTTTCCCTATAAAGCTGTCCTATTTCAGCTCCAATCAAGAACAAAATTGAAGAGTAGAATATCCAAAAAGCTACGACAATAATTAATATGAAGGCGCCGTAAATATTGGTTGCCGATAAAAAATCCGATACATAGACCCCGAATAAATTTTTTGCAAATGCCCACAATACCGTTGCCCAGAAAGCAGCAACAACCGGAACTCGTGTTCCAAGCTTTTCATAAGGAATCAAATAATAAAATAAAAAAAGCATTAAAAAAATCACCAAGAAAGATACAAACGAAACCAATGATTGTAGTAAATAGCTTATTTCATATTTTTTTAAAATTTCTATTTGTTCCGCTGATTTTATAAATACACTTATGGTAGGCAAAGCAAAAGTTGAGAGGATAATAAATATAATTATTAAGATTACCATGCCAATGTCTCTTAGAAAACCAAGCAAAAAACCTAAATCATCTTTGACGTGAAAGATGTTATTCAAAACCGATCTCAACATTCCGAAAAACCATGTTGCAGTAATTAAAAGCGCTATTGAACCGCCGTAAGCTGCAAACGTTTTGTATTGAATTACATCGGGAATCCTTGTAAGTATTACATTATTTAGATACTTAGCTGCATCCGGATAGGGTATCGTGTCATTTATAAAAACAGAAATCTGTTCCTGGAATGCTTCGACATTCACAACTGTACCAAAAATCGAAAATAAAATCATAATTAAAGGGATGAAGCTTAAAAGGAGCGTGTAAGCCAATGCCCCCGCAGATAAAAAGATATGGTGTTCATCAATTCGTTTAACTAACTTAACAAGATAATACTTATAAAAATTTTTTAATCTTTCTAAAACTTTACTCTTCATTTAGAAACTTTTAGTCATTCATGGTATTGGGGATTGTTTTGTAATAGATATCTTTCAACTTTTCGATTGAAATATTGTATTGAAAATTGATTTTCAAGCTGTCTCCACCAACTGTTCCAAGCAATTGAAAAGGCACAAAACTTTTTGCTGCATGATTTTCGAATCGCTCTTTTTTCTCAGGCGGAATTGAAACTACGACCCTGCTCTGTGATTCGGAGAAGAAGGAAAAATCTTCACGTGTTTTAACAGGAATTTTAACATCAGCACCAATTGGGTTTTCTTCATCAATAATGCAGCATTCAGCAACCGAACAAATAACACCACCCTCAGAAACATCGTGAGCAGAATTAAGAACATTATTTTCAATTAAATGAAGAACAAGCTTGTGTAAATCCTTTTCAGCCTGCATATCTAATCGCGGTGAGTTACCTTCAACAATTCCGTGAATAACTTTTGCATATTCGCTACCGCCAAGTTCCTCGTGATCTTCACCTAATAAATAAATTAAGTCCCCTTCATTTTTAAAGAAAGAAGTTGTTATAAAATCTGTGTTATCAACACAGCCGATCATACCAATTACAGGTGTTGGGTAGACCGCTGCTTCCGGACTTTCATTATAGAAACTGACATTTCCGCCGGTCACAGGGGTATTAAAAAACTTACATGCTTCACCCATTCCGGCAACAGCCTCTTTGAATGTCCAGTAAACTTCAGGTTTGTATGGGTTTCCGAAATTCAAGCAATTTGTTACTGCTAAGGGATGCCCACCCGAACAGACAATATTTCTTGCTGATTCTGCTACCGCTATTTTCGCACCCTCTTTGGGATTTAAATAAACATATCTCGAATTACAATCAGTTTTCATGGCAATAGCTTTTACAGTTTCTTTAATTCTTATCACAGCTGAATCACAACCTGGACCTACGATGGTGTTCGTTCCAATTGTTGAATCATACTGTTCATAAACCCATTGTTTTGAAACAATATTTAACGAGGAAAAAACTTTCTCAAAAGCTGCTGAAATACATTCCGGCTCAGGCAGCGAATTGAAGTCAAAACTCTGTTTCTTATCCAAATACTCCGGTCTATTTGTTTCTCTTTGATAAACAGGGGCTCCTCCGCCTAAAACTAAATCCCATGCAGGCAACGATGCTTTGAGTACGCCGTTGTAGCTGATATTGATGATACCATCGTCCTTCACTATCCCGATTTCAACGCAATTCAAATCCCACTTTTCAAAGATCTCTTTTATTCTGCCTTCGCAGCCTTTCTTTCCGACAACAAGCATACGCTCCTGGCTTTCGGAAAGCATAATTTCGTAAGCGCTCATTCCCTCTTCACGCAAAGGCACTTTTGATAGATCTATTTCCATCCCGGCATTACCTTTTTCACTCATTTCAGAAGTTGAACACGAGATCCCTGCTGCGCCCATATCCTGAACACCGATGACCAAATCTTCATTTATAATTTCTAATGTGGCTTCAAGCAATAATTTCTCAGTAAACGGGTCACCCACCTGTACTGAAGGTCTTTTAGCCTCGCTCTCTTCGGAGATTTCTTCTGACGCAAACGTAGCCCCGTGAATTCCGTCTCTACCGGTGGCTGAACCGACTATCATTACCGGGTTGCCTTCACCTTTAGCAATGGCGGAAACAGTTCTATCATGCTTTACTATTCCAACAGCCATTGCATTTACAAGCGGGTTGCCTTTGTAAGATTCGTCAAAATAAACTTCGCCGGCAACAGTAGGAACACCAAAGCAATTACCGTAATCACCAATTCCTTTAACAACGCCTTTGAACAAGTACTTTGTGCGGGCGTCGTCAAGTTTACCAAAACGCAAAGAATTCAATGCTGCGATTGGCCTCGCGCCCATTGTGAAAATATCTCTTAAAATTCCGCCGACTCCTGTTGCCGCTCCCTGGTATGGCTCAACAGCAGATGGGTGATTGTGGCTTTCAATTTTAAATGCGACTGCAAGTCCGTCACCTATATCAACAAGTCCGGCGTTCTCCTCACCTGCACCTACCAATAATCTCCCCCCTTCACGAGGTAAAGTTTTTAATTGCGCAATTGAATTTTTATAGCTACAGTGCTCACTCCACATAACACTGAAAACCCCAAGCTCAGTAAAATTTGGAGTTCTACCTAATTTTTCGCAGATCCATTTAAATTCTTCTTCGGTTAAACCGTGTTCAAGAGCAAGTTTGAGGTTTATTTCAGGTTCTTTCATTTCAGCCACAATTTTATTCTATAAAAGATATAAATATAACGAAAAGTAGTTGTTATTGAAACTTAGTATTAACAGGAGTTTACCCAAATTTCAGCTACCTACGAAAAAGCGAGAATTGGCAGATGTATAAACTGGGATAAAAATTTGGATTTTTATCAACCTTCCCAAGTATTATTGCCAATCCATCGGATATTGAATAATATAAAAATCTACCTTTTGTTTT
>CAJHYN010000245.1_pt1 | contig 11733 bp, 7 predicted proteins | sample 9198641 | NCBI WGS metagenome assembly CAJHYN01 (sample SAMEA7708370, study PRJEB35096) | sediment metagenome | biome: marine neritic benthic zone biome [ENVO:01000025]; feature: sediment [ENVO:00002007]; material: shallow marine sediment [ENVO:03000034] sea grass bed [ENVO_01000059] ... | reverse complement strand
GTAATCGGGTCAAACAATGACGGCATCTGGAACAAAGAAGGAGTATCACTTAAAATTACAATTATACCTCCTTTCTGGCAGACGAATTGGTTTAGAGCTATATCACTTGTTTTCATAACTTTAGTGATAATTGCTGTTATTCAGCTAAGGACGCGTTCTGTTCGCAAAAGAAACAAAGAATTAGAATCACGAGTTGAGAGAAGAACTCAAGACTTACAGAGAAGAGTTGCACAGGCTTCACTAATTTATGTTGTAGGTCAAAGGGTCAGCAGGGAATTAAAAATCGAACTACTCCTTTCTGAAATTGTTAAATCTATCCGCAATTCTTTTGACTATTATAATGTATTACTATTACTCTCCGATGAACAATCGCAAAATTTGATTCTTAAGGCACATTCAGGGTTGCAGGATAACAACGGTATTAAAGATATTTCTATTCCCATTGGTAAAGGATTAGTAGGGCAAGCTGCTGCTGCTTGCAAGACACAGCTTGATAATAGTATAGGTACTGATAAGGGAAATAGAAAATATATAAATGAAAGAACTCAATCGGAGTTAGCTGTACCCATGTTGAGTAGTGAGAAAGTGATTGGTGTTCTAAGCATACAAAGTGATAAGATTAATGCTTTCGATGAATCCGATATTGAAGCAATGGAAACCCTCTGTACACAAATCTCTTCTGCTATTGAGAATGCTAAACTTTTTAAGAAAGCTGAGCTGGAGATTACACAACGTAGAAAAATTGCTGAAGCACTTCGTAAGAGTGAAGAAAAGTTTAAATACCTCGTAGAAAATATCAATGATGTTTTATTCTCTCTTGATAACGATGGTCTTGTAACATACATTAGCCCGGAAATAGAACGCCTTTCTGGTCATAAACCCGATGAAGTTATTGGACAAAACTTCAGCCAGCTACTTCTTCAAGAAGAAAAAGATAAGTTTCTTGATAGATTCAAGGATAATAATTTTGATGATGCCCGGATTAATGAGTACAATATTAATAACAAAAACGGTGAACCCCGATGGGTACGTATTTCCGAAAGGCCTACTATAGAAAACAATATCGTCGTTAGTTCTCAATGTGTGCTTACAGATGTTACTGAACTTAAGACACTCGAAATTCAATTAAACCGGGCGCAAAAACTTGAATCTATTGGACAATTAGCTGCCGGTATTGCTCATGAAATCAATACACCTATGCAGTATATCGGTGATAACAATAGGTTCCTTAAGGACTCTATAAATTCTATGTACGAATATATGGAAGAATTTCAGAAATTGGTTTGCAATTTTCTTCAAACAAACCAAAGTCAATTTGGTGAACAATTAGATGATCTAAAACAAGCTTATGATGTTGATTTCTTTAATGATGAAATACCTAAAGCTATTGAGCAGACTGAAGTAGGAATCGATAAGGTGACTAATATCGTCAGTGCTATGAAGAATTTTGCTCACCCGGGAATGAAACAGAAATCATACAGCGATATAAATCAAGGTATTGAAGTTACTGCAACAATCACAAAAAATGAATGGAAACTCATTGCTGATTTAGAGCTGAATCTTTCGAATAAATTACCTCTGGTTTATTGTCACCAAGATGAACTAAATCAAGTAATACTGAGTATGATTATGAATGCTGCCGACGCAATAAAAGAGAAAAATGAAGCAGACAAGGATACCAAAGCCAAAGGTAAAATAAGGATTGAATCATACGCTGAAAATGGGTTTGCTGTAATAAATATAAGTGACACCGGGGCGGGGATAAAAAATTCAAATATTGAAAAGGTTTTCGATCCTTTCTTTACAACTAAAGAGGTGGGAAAAGGCAGCGGTCAAGGTTTAACAATAGCATATGATATAATTGTAAACAAGCATCACGGGAATATTTTTGTTGATTCTGTTGATGGGAAAGGTACTACTTTTACTTTGAAGATTCCTGTTATAGAAAATTAATAATCACCGAATAACAAATCCTGAAATTCAAGAATTGCAAAACGATTTAATTATACGTGAGTTTTAAATTATAAAAGACTACTCTAGTCTATAAACATTAAGAAGGATTAACAGCGATGGCGGATATACGCCCACCGGTTATTGCCGGGCCAATACTTCTGAATTTAATCCGTGAAGTGAAACATTTTTGAGTGAATCCGGTTTTGATTCATCTTCATTATTATTGGCTGCCGTAAAAGAAAATCAAACTATAATACTGAATATAATTGTAATTAGGTTTTTCATAAGACATTCTTTGGTTTGTGGTAAATGAGGTTACTTATTTTGAAAGATTTCAAAAAGAGTCCGTTTGATGAACAATGAGCTACAACAAAATAAAAGATACTTTGTAATAATTCCATTTTATAAAATTATTTTGAACTGCTTCCTGGACTTGTTGAAAGTATTTTGGTTTTCACGGCTATTTTAATAACTAATATTTCAAAATTTTTACAATCTCATTATTAACAAACTCGGCTTTGATGCTCTCTCCACTTGGGGATAAGTGACAATGGTCTAAATAAAATTCTATTGGAATATCATTTGGATCCAACTCAATTAAAAGGACATTATACTTCTCGCTTAATTCCTTCAAAACCTTCATGCACTTTTCTAGGGCGATTTTCAAACCTTTCCATAAGTTATTTGTATATTTTGCACGTTTCTTTGCATCATCTTCTAAATTGTAATAAATTTCATCACTTGACAAAACAAACGGGAAAATTATCGGTAAAGCACCGTCATTTATTATATTTCGTAAAAGTATATCCATATTCCTTTCAAAACCCATAGGTTCATTCATAAGAGCATTCTTTAAATAATAATCCTCATCATAGTTGTTAGATTTTGATTGCTTTACTATTACTGGAAAAGAATATTCTTTGTTAAGCCAGAAAGCATAAAAGAGCTTTACAATATTTATATTATTGATTATAAATTTTTCACCCCGTCTTAATGCTATATCAGCTGGTTTTATACCAGGACGGAAATGAGTATATTCAGGATTATAATTGTCAAAAAGCATAGGTCCCGCATCATTACCTCCGACATGGAGTATTACAATATCAGGTTTTAAATATCTATCTCTAAAAACATAATGTGATAATAATTCCGCTGACGTTCCGAAATTTAGACCACCATTAATAACTTGATATTTCTTATTTAAGTCTGAATTATTATTCAATTTACTTTCTAGCTTACTTGGCCAAGTATGTTGCGGATCTTCAATTAAATATCCCCATGTTGTTGATCCGCCAAGGGCTAGAATTCTTGTTACTTCGCCTCCGGGAATAAAATCAAAATCATAACTATTTCTATAGCCCAAATTATTAGTTTCTTTTATTCCGTTTCGATTTATGAAATTCGGCGAATTTACCCAAAGCATATAAGGATGATACATTTCTTTTACTAAACTTTCGTATTCTCTGTCGTTAGTTAGAATATCTAAATTAATCTTGCCCAGACGAGCAAAATTGCTAGTAATCCTATTGTAAAAAAGTCCGATTATATAATCTGATAAAACTAGAATAATAATTAAATATGCTAAATAGACAAAGATCGATAATTTCTTATTCATATTTTGATGATTTCCCAAAAATCAATCGATAAAGTTTTATTTTAATTATTCTTAATAATAAAATCAAATTTCATCCAATAAATATCCCAATTGCCGTTTTGATCGCTGGCGAAGAAAAAATATTTTCCGTCGGGTGAGATATGTGGAAACCTAATGTCACCATCTATTTCAATTTTGGATGAAATATTCTCAGGGTCTTTCCATGCACCGTCTGCATTTTTGTAACTTATATAAAATCTTCCTTCATTATTTTCCGTTGGCTTGTTGGAGGCAAAGATTAAATAACTTTCATCAGGTGCAATGTATGGTTCGTCTTCGTAGGAACCAGTGTTGATAACTTCACCCAGGTTTTTCGGTTCAGAATATTTTCCTTTTATATATTTTGATACATAAAGATCAGCAGAACCAAAACCACCGTCATAAAAAGCCATAAAATATAAGTTACCGTTTTCAGCAATTGTTAATCCATACTCATGCCCTTTATCAAATCCAATGTAAATTGGTTCAGACCAGCCTAATTCAGTTTTTTCTGTATACCAGATATTCATCTGATCTCCGCTACCGTTTCCGTCTAATGCTCTGTCACTTGTAAAAAATAATTTTTTATTATCCTCGGAAAGAGTGGGGTACATATAAGTACCGCCTATATGACAAAAAGGCAAAATTTCCGGGACAGTCCACTTGCCATTCTCTTCTTTCATAAAATGAATGAAATCTCCCCGGCTTGTGTAAACCTCAGACCAGTAAACTTCTTTGCCATCTTTAGAAAAAATCGGTGAGCTATGATCATAATGAATTGAAGAGATTATCCCCTTGCCAAATAATTCCGGCTTAGTTCCAGGTTCTTTTTGTCCCAAATACGAACCGATTAAATTTGTAAATTTCTTTGCACCGGCTTCAACACCATATTTTTTTAATAGACTTATAATTTCATCGTGTCCAAAATCTAAAGCATAATCAGCAGCATTCTTTCCGGCGTCAGATTTTATATTCAGATCTGCATCATTTTCTATTAACTCGCTTACTACATTTTTATGTCCCTCCATTGCAGCAAGCATAACAGGTGTTTGCCCATAACGGTTTTTGGCGTTAATATCAAGCCCACCTTTAATTAATTTTTCAGTAACCTCAGTTAATCCTCCAAAGGCTGCGGAATGCAATAAAGTTCCTTCCGAATTATTTAAAGAATTAATATCTACATTATTTTCAATAATTTGGCTAAACAGTTTTTCATGACCAATAAGTGCAGCAGAGTGAAGAAAATATTTTCCTTCATCACCTCTCGAAGGAAACTTAGTACCCGATTCTATATAAGCTGTTAGTGCTGCTTTCTTTTGCTCTCTCAATGAGGGAAAACGAAGGGCATAGTTCATTAAAAACTTCAATACCGACCTTCCCCGGTTGTCCTTAATAAAAGGATCAGCACCTTTGTTAATTAATAATTTTATTATTTCTGGATTGTCCGTAAATCGTAGAGGTATTCTGCCGTTTGCGTCCTTTAAATTTGCTGCGTCACTATCTTCATCAATAATGCTTTCAATTTTTGCAATATCGGATCTTCTAACTGCATCATGGATTACCTGAGCGAAAGTATTTGAAAATAAAATTAGAACTAAAAAAAGCGAACGCAAAATAGGTTTGTCAATTTCCAAGTTCCCCCCATAGGTTATGTGGCAATATAAAATAAAACCTGTTTTGATTCATATAAAACTTACGAAATGGAATAAAAAAGCCGCCGGATAGCTGGCGGCTACTATTAGTTTTGGCTGATTAAATCTGGTGAACTAACTTTATCAGTTATTCTAAATTCTTGAAGCAAAGTACTGAGTTTTTCTGTTAGTCTATTCAGGTCTTCCGATGCATTTGCAATTTGCCCGATACCCGACGAAAATTCGTTGGTAACCGATGTTATTGATTCAATATTTTTGCTGATTTCTTCTACGGTTACCGACTGCTCCTCTGAAGCTGCAGCTAACTGATGGATTTCTGTTGAAACATTTTGTGAAGTGTTAAGAATGGAATTTAAAGAGTTTTCCAAATCATAGGAAATTTTCTTTCCGTCACTTACTGATTGATTTGCTTCTTCCATTGATTTGTTTGCCTCTTTTGCTTCAAACTGAATGGCATTGATAGTTTCAGCAATTTCCTTAGTAGCTTTGGTTGTTCTTTCTGCGAGTTTTCTAACCTCATCTGCAACAACCGCAAAACCCCTCCCTTGTTCACCTGCACGTGCAGCTTCAATTGCAGCGTTCAATGCAAGAAGATTAGTTTGGTCAGCTATATCGTTAATAACTTGGGTTACCTCACCAATTTGATCTGTTTTCCCTGCTAATGATGCAATAATCTTACTTGTTCCTTCAGTAGATTGCGAAATTCTTTCTATACCTTTAATATTGATTTTTATTTTTTCATTTCCCTCTTTAGCTTCGTCACTCGAGTTTAGGGACATCTCCGAAGCTTTACTGGCATTAGCAGCTGTTTGGATAATAGTCTTAGACATTTGTTCAACCGATGTCACAACCTCATTTGATTGATTCATTTGTTCCCGAGTTCCGGCAGCAAGTTCTTCTGAGCTCGCAGATATTTGTGCACTTGCACTAGCGGTTGCGTGAGCAGCTTCGTAAACTTTTTCAATCATGTTTTTTATATTCTTTACTGCTATATTAAATCCATTATATAATTTACCAATATCATCATCACTTTCAACAGCTAGCTGTACTGTTAGATCACCACTTGCAAACCTTTCCATGCGTCTCAAAATTTCAGCAATTTTTTCCGATAAATATTGTTTTTGATTTTCTGATTCTTCAACAGCTTCTTTTACTTTATTTTCGATATTAGCTTTTTCTTCAAGCAAAGTTTCTCTTGAACTTTTAATTGTAGATGTCATGCTGTTAAATCCATAAAACAGATCGGCAAACTCGTCTTTTTTGCTTCTCTCCAATTTAATATCCAGATTTCCGGCACTTATCTTTTTAACTTTATCCTGCATCTCAGAAATTGGAGAGAGAAAATCTTTTTTTACCCCAATAGTAGCAAATACCCATAAAAACAAAGTAATAACTAAAAAAGTAACCTGAATTACTTTTAACCTTCCTACTTTACTATTTGAAGCTCTTTCATAAAGTCCTACAGCTTCATTCATTGTTTTCAAAAGCTTGATGTTATTATTTAAGACATATTTCAAGCTTGTCTCGGATGATACATCCTCAATTCTCTGTTTAAAGGGCAGCCAAATTTTTTGTACTTCTTTTAGTTTAGATAAAATAATTTCGTCATCGGTTTTGGGAAGTTTTAATTCGGAATCACCGTTGATCAAGCCATCTAAAGTTTTGTCAAAGAGATCAACTGTTTTTTTTAAGTCATCTATGCTGCTGTTTCCTTTTGAAAAAGCTAAGGCCTCTTTAGTCATTTTTTGGCTAAGCATTCTTTGTTTTCCGGCAAGATTAATTACTACCCCATCACTAGATTGGGAATCTACTGTTATAAATGTAATAGATATTAACAAAATTATTACAGCTACAAAAGATCCAACTAATAATGCAGATTTTGTTTTGATAGATTGAAATGTCATGTCATCCTCTTACATAGTTATCTTAGTATCAATACATTAGCCTAATTATCGGAAGAAAATGAAAAAATTTCACTATTCTTAAAATTCAACTTATACAACTAATTATATATTTAAAATCAATTAATCCATCATAGATTTGTTGGGATCAAAGATAGGTGATGATTTTTCATGATTGGAGTTATGACGCAAACTGCTAAAATTAAAACGCCCGAAATGTAGATTATTGCTATTCTGCTTTTAATCTATCTAAGAAAAATTTAATTTTATCTCTACTTGACTCAAAATCTTTTTCAAACACAAACAAACTTGCAGCAAATTCCATATGAAGATATTTGAAGGATAACGCAAAAGTTTCATAGAAGCAATCCGGGGCATTTGTATCGGAGCCCGTTGAAATTAGAAACGCTTTTTTTCCTTTAAGTTTTCTTCCCAAATCTTTTTCGATAGATAATAAATCACTTATCCTGTCAAAAAAGATTTTCATTTGTGCGCTCATTGTGTACCAGTAAACAGGAGATGCAAAAATGAGATTTTCGTATTGAATAATTTTTTTGATCAACGGAAAGAAATCATCATGCCTATTTTTATGTTCATAGTCATAAGGGTTAATACGCAACTGGGTAATATCGACAACTTCACAATTAATTTTAGAAGCTATTAAATCTGCTAATCCACCGGTATTCCCTTTTCTGCGGGAACTTCCTAAAATTATAATACTTTTAGACATAAGATTTTCCGGAGATGAAATAATTTTGACGGATGAAAATAAAAAAATTTCTGGAATAAAATGATTTTATGATCTCAAATGGTTGTAATGTTTAAAACAGCTGAATTTGGACATTCTGAAATATCGAAAAGATTTTCTCCATCTTTTTGACTCACTATAACATAATTGAGGTTAACTTTATACTGTTTGATAGATTTAAAAAATATTCTAAAAACTATTCCCCTTCATTCTACTTACTTTTTGAAAAAAACTTTTGCAGTTTCAACAAGAATTTCAGTACTGCGGATTAATGAATTTGTATCGACCCACTCAACATCTGCATGGGCTCCTTCACCGATTACACCAATATTGACAGTCGGTATCCCCGCGTCTACAAAGAACGCCATATCCATCCAATATTGCACCCCTGTGTTTTTAGTTTCCTTTCCCATAATTTTTTCATAAGCATTATGCATGCAACGGAGGATTTTTTCATCATCAGCACATACAGCGGGGCTGCGTTTAAGCCTGATTGAAACTTCAGTGTTTGGGTCTATTTCTCCAACTAGACTTTTTATTTCGCCTACTACATCATTAATATTCTCGTTGGGTAAAGTTCTTCTTTCAACAATCATTTTACATTCTGCTGCATAAACCGACTCGGCCGAACCACCATCGATAAGCGAACAATGCAATGATGCAGAACCGACTAAAGGATGATTACGTTTTCTCAATACCGATTCATCAAATTCCGTAAGCGCGTTTATAGTTTTCGCCATGGATGAAATTGCACTTTGCCCAAGATCCCAGCGACTGCCGTGTGCAGCAGTTCCTTTTGTTTTTATTTCAAACCAGACAAATCCCTTGTGGGCAGTTATAATTTCCTCTTCACTTGGCTCTGTTAAAATACACGCATCAGCTTTGTACTTATTTACAAAATCCTGCGCACCGATGCTTGAATGTTCTTCATCGCAAACTAATGCAAGCATTAGTTTCCCGTTGAACTTTAAATTTGCTAATTCTACTGCTGTAGCCATTATCGATGCAACTCCGGCTTTCATATCGTAGCTGCCTCGTCCTAAAAGTTTTCCATTTTCAATCTTCGGTTCAAACGGAGAAATCGCCATTCCATTAACACCTACAGTATCTAAGTGGGCGCATAAAATCAGGGTAGGTCCGCTACCGTTTCCAACTTCCGCCACTGCATTTGCTCTGTCTTTTGCAACTTCTTCAAACCACGATTTTATTCCGTATTCACTTAGCCATTTAACACAGAATTCCGCTATGGCTTTCTCACCTGAACCGTTTTTAGAATCCAGAGAAAGATTTACTGAGGGAATTGATACAAGATGTCCAAGGAGATTTATAATTTTATCATTGCCGATATATTGTAATCCCATTTTCGAACTCCTTTTATTTTGAAAACAAAATAATGCTTGAGGTCTAGATTAGATTGTATGATTGAAACCTTTTGCGAAAAGCTTTCGGGGTAAAACCTGTTTCCCTTTTGAAGAAATGTGTAAAATGACTTTGATCACTATAGCCGTGTTCATAAGCTATTTCTGAAATCTTGTGTTGAGCTGAAGATATTTTTTTTATAGCATTGCTCAATCTTTTTTTGTGTAGGTATTGACTTACAGGGTAATTATAAAATTTCCGAAAACAGCGGGCAAAATAAACGGGATGAACATCTGCAATTTCACTCAAACAAGATAAAGTAACATTTTCAAAAATATTCGCGTCGAGATATTCTTTTGATTTTTTCAACCATGGGGGAATCTTTGCTTCTTTTTTTAACAGATAATTCGATTGAGAAATTTCAAGCTCAAGTTCCTCTGCGGCAAGTGAAACAAGTTGACTGCCTTTATAAAAAAGTGAACAAAGTTTAATTGCCAAATTTTGGGCGAACTCTGTGTTACAAGCAGGAATGTATTTTCCGTTTTCTGAATATTCATTTAAATCATTGTTGTCATTAAAAAATTCGATTAGTAAAGAATGGGCTCCTTCCTTGTGGTAAACATTCCTGTGCTCGGTTCCCGCAGGTTTGTGAAGAATATCAAATTGACCGCATTCAAACTCTTTGCCGCAGAATTCTTCTTTGAACGAACCGTAAATTAAAAAAGTAATTGTACCCTCTTTATGAGAATGAAAATCATACGAGACATTTGGCGAGTGTCGTGTTTCAACAATTCTGCAGTTATCAAAAGATTGGTCTTTTATTATAGAACCTTGGGTAACAGGTTTAGTTTGCATTTTCAAATTAGTTTTTTTACTAAAATCTAACGCTTGACAGCAATACTTTCAATAGCGTTGCAAAACATATCAATCTCAAGTTCTGTATTGTAGTAATGTACTGAAGTCCGAATAAGACTTTCAATTTTACGTTTATTCATATCGATAAAAGTATATTCTTTTGGAGAAACGGAAACATTAATTTTTTCTATGGATAAATTTTGGAAAACCTCGTCCGTATTTTTCCCAGAAACATTTAAAGAAACAATTCCGCATTTTTCTTTTCCAAGATCAAACAAATTTACACCCGGTATTGAAGCCAATTGCTCGCGGAGTTTACTGCCCAGTATATTTACACGTTCCCAAATGTTATCTATCCTAAGGCTAAGTGCATAATCTACTGCAGTGCCAAGCCCTAATTTTCCCGCAACATAAGATTCCCATGTTTCAAATCTCTTTGCATCTTTACGAATCGAATATTCATTTTGACTTACCCATGTTGCGGAATGGAGATCAAGAATTATTGGTTCAATCTTTTCACAAATATTTTTCTTAACGTAAAGAAATCCCATACCCCTCGGCCCCCGCAAATACTTACGGCTAGTTGCCGAGAGGAAATCACAGCCAATTTTTTTTACATTCACCGGAATTTGTCCCACAGACTGGCAAGCATCAACCATGTATAGTATGTTGTTTTCGTTTGCTATTTTTCCAATCTCTTCAACCGGATTTATTAAACCACCGTTAGTTGGAATGTGAGTTATCTCAATTAATTTCGTTCTGGGCGTAATTAAATTTTGAAGAGCTTCAACGGATACTCGTCCGTATTCATCATTTGGAATGACATTTACTTCAACACCCATTCTTTTTCTAAGCTGAAGAAATGCAATATAGTTGCTGGCATATTCAACCTCGGAAGTTAAAATGACATCGCCAGGTTGAAAAGGAATTGAATAAAAAGCAAGATCCCACGCCCGTGTTGCGTTCTCTACGAGAGCAATCTCTTCGTTACTCGAATTAATAAATTTTGCAATTGAAGAATAAACATTCTGTAGTTTTTCTTTTTCTTTTCTCTCAGCCTCGTAACCCCCGATTTCACATTCCAGGTTTAAGTGGTTCTGAACTGTTTCAATGACAGCTTTTGGCATCAACGATGCTCCCGCATTGTTGAAGTGAATTACATTAATACATCCGGGTGTTTCCCCGCGTATTCTTTCAATATTCAAAATATGTTACTCCCTTTTATATAGAGAATTTAGCAAGTTTATTTAAAAAAATCTTGTATGAAGTAAACTATCACGTGATTCCCCCAAAATAAACTAATAAAGGGAAAGAGTTATTGCGAATTACTCTTTATGAAACGTAAGCCAAAGATAATTCTAAATCTTCAATATTCATTGCACCCTGAAAAGGTTGTACAATATTTGTGGTATAAACTCTGCCGAAAAAATTTTTGTGTTTAATAAAGTAATTCTAATTTTAATGGTAATTCCTTGATATTAGTTGCTGAGATTGACATTACATAAAATAAGTCAAATTTACCTTCCTTAATAGATTAGATTTTCTGCTTGAATTTAAGTCCTAGTTACATACAGTGTGAATTTTAGTTGTAGTGTTGTTTAGCTTTTATGTATTAACTATTTTGCTGTATTC
>CAJHYN010000103.1_pt1 | contig 11763 bp, 11 predicted proteins | sample 9198641 | NCBI WGS metagenome assembly CAJHYN01 (sample SAMEA7708370, study PRJEB35096) | sediment metagenome | biome: marine neritic benthic zone biome [ENVO:01000025]; feature: sediment [ENVO:00002007]; material: shallow marine sediment [ENVO:03000034] sea grass bed [ENVO_01000059] ... | reverse complement strand
CATAACTAGTGAATCAATGAGAGATATTTATACGAACGAATTAGATACACTTGAGATGTCATCAATTTTTAGTTATTGGTTTTTTAGGTAACCAAAATGGGATTTAGCTCTTTAATAGATATTATAGGATCTACAATTATAGGCGCTATGCTGCTTATGATCTTATGGAGAATGAACGATGCAGCAGTAGAGAATACCTATACTTTTGGGAGTGATCTAGTAGTTCAGCAAAATCTTGTTGCTACTGTAGAATTATTGGAGCATGATTTTAGGAAGATAGGCTATTGTAAAGATTGGGCACAAATACCTGATCCCTCTGCAGCTATTCTTGAAGCAGATTCTAATTCAATTAAATTTTTAACAGACGTAGCAACAGTTGATAGTGCGGAAGGTGATGGAGATGTTGATACTTTAGAGTATTATTTGGGTGATATTTCTGAACTTGCTCATACAGGTAATCCTAGAGACAGAATGTTATACAGAAAAGTCAATGATGGCAATCCAACAAGGGCAAATTTAGGAATAACAAGATTTCATTTGTCTTACTTTGATGCTCTTGGCGATACTTTGGATACATACCCGATTCCCAACCCTAGTCAGATTTACACTTTACAAATAGATGTAGTTATTGAAAATTCTTATCCATTATCAAGTTTTCTTGATCCTGATTCCTCAATTTATAATGTAGCATTTTGGAGACAAATTAGAATGGCAGCAAGAAATTTAAGGAATAGATAGTAACATGGGCGGCAAAGCAGCATTACTAATGGTATTAGGTTTTAGCACCATATTTCTGGTGTTTGGACATAATTTTAGTAGTATAACTACCAGAGCTGTAGATAATTTTGGAGATTATTATGACTCCACAATGGCTTATAATATAGCGATTAGCGGAACGAATTTGATTGCAAGTGAATTCTTCACTGACCAAAACAGATCTGACACCAGCGGAACATTAAATTTCCAGGGTGGAGAAATTAGCTTTTCTTTGGCAACAACCGGATCACTAAATAATTTGAGAGAAATTGAAGTAACAGGAACGTTTAATAATATTTCAAAAAGAATTAAGATTGTTATGCAGCCAAGTAAGTTCTCACGTTTTGCATATTATTCGGTATATGAAGGCAATATCTGGTGGAAATCGCAGGACACAGTATGGGGACCAATGCACGTACAGGAAGATTTGCAAGTTTCCGGTAATCCTGTTTTCATGGGCAAAACAACTTCAAGGAACGGTATAACTTACTATCATGGTCCTGGAACTGATAATCCGGAGTTTAACGGCGGATATGATTCAGGTGTAGATTTACCTTTGCCTGCAGATGGAATAACTTATCTTGACAGCCTAGCAGATGCAGGCGGAAAAAGAATAACCAATCAGGATACTGTTTATTTAACTTTTCAAAGAGATAGTATAAATGTTAAATATGGAGCAAGTGAACCGGATACAACTTATTTAGCGAGTAGTTATGCACCAAATGGCATAATAATGGCGAACAATGCAACAGTTAGAATGAAAGGTACGGTAAAAGGTCAATATACTGTCAGCGCAATAGGAACAAAAATACCGGCGGTTTGGGAAGAAAGATGGGTTTTTAGCTGGAGGTGCTGGTGCTGGAGAAAAAAGGATGTATTAGTACAGGAAGAGCAATTTGTTAATGGAAATGTATTTCTTGATGATGATATAGTTTACGAAGATAATCCGCTAACTAATCCAAACTCAACGGACATGTTAGGAATAGTTGCTGAAGGTGATATTATGATTACCGATAATACAGCCAATAATTCAGATATAAATATTCATGCTGCAATATTTAGCCAAAATGGCGGATTTGGAGCAGAGAATCATGACTCGCGTCCGGTTTCAGGAAATATTCATTTAGTAGGCGGAATAGTTCAGGAAGATAGAAGAGCGGTCGGGACGTTTAGTTCAGTAACTCAACAAAATCTATCGGGATTTAGTAAGAGATATCGGTATGATGATAGGTTTCTACTTGTCTCTCCCCCTAATTATCCTGGAACAGGATCATTTGAGATAGTGTCCTGGTTCGAATAAAGAATTAGTCTAGTAAATCTTTTAAAGCACTTTTTATTTTTGTGTGATTAAACTCGAATCCCAGTCCCAAAGTTTTTTGGGGCTTTATTCTTGCCCCTTTTAATACAACTTCCGAAGCTTCTCCCAAAACTAACCTAATTGCAAATTTAGGTACTGGGAAAGCGGCAGGTCTACTCATTTCTTTTCCAAGCGTTCTTACAAACTCGCTCATTGTAACTATCCCAGGAGATACTCCGTTTACAGCACCACTAACATTTTCATTATCAATTGCGTAAATAAACAAATCAACAAGGTCATCGATATGTATCCAGGGTATCCACTGCTTCCCTGAGCCTATTTTTCCGCCTAAAAAGAATTTAAAAGGTGTCATCATTTTTGCCAAGGCACCTTCATTTTTATCGAGTATAACGCCTATCCTTACACTGACCCTTCGAACTCCGGATTTCTCAACCATCGCAGCGTTTTTTTCCCAATCGTGAACAAGATTTGGCATAAATCCATTTCCTGATGGCGAGCTTTCTGTAAATTCTGAAGTAAAATCACTGTTATCATAGAAACCAATAGCAGATGCGCATATAAAAGCTTTTGGTTTTACGGTTGCCCTTTCAATAGCATTTACTAACGTTTGAGTAGTTTCAATTCTGCTATCATAAATAGTTTTCTTAAATTCATCATTCCATCTCTTTGATAGAACACTTTCCCCCGCAAGATGAACCACTGAATCTAATCCTTCCACTTTTGAAGGTAAATCAATATGCGTCCATTTAATGATTTCGACTCTGTTTGAAAAATATTTAAAAGCCTTGCGTGATGACCTTGAAATCACAGTGACACTATCACCGCGATTTAACAGCATATTGGTAATTTTTCTGCCTATTAAACCTGTAGCCCCGGTAATTAATATTTTTTTTGACATTTATTTATCTTCCGAAAGTGCTAAGTTTATTCCCAGACCGATAAAGACTATACCGGTAAACCATGATTGTATTTTTTTAATCCTTGTACTTCTATTTATTAAACTGCTTATTTTATCTGTAATAAAAGTAACTATGTTATATATAATAGTACCTGTGCCAATACCAAGGAGCAGATAGTATCCCTGCTTTCTTACCTTGCGAAGCGCTCCTCGTAGCTACATAAATCATGTCTGGTCCAGGGGTAAGATTTAATAGAATTCCCGCTGCCATAAACAGCATTAATTGATCAATTTGAATTTGCATAGCACCCAGAAAAGAGAAGTGAACTTTAAGTAGCCTTAATGTACGATTAATAACACTTATTAGTCAATGATCAAAAGCAAATTTGTTAAGAATTAATCTCTTCATATATTTGGTTCAAAAAAATGGGGTCATATGTTGAATATTCTTTTTGTCTGTATGGGTAACATTTGCAGATCGCCAAGTGCGGAAGCAGTAATGAACAAAATAATCAATGATGAGAAGCTATCGGATAAAATTAAATGTGATTCTGCAGGCACTATTGATTATCATGAAGGGGAGCCGGCTGACTCAAGAATGAAGAAACACGCATCGAAACGAGGATATGCATTAACGAGCATTGCGCGTCAATTCAAGCGCAATGATTTTGAAAAATTTGATTATATAGTAGTAATGGACAGGGAGAATTATTCGGATATTATTGCCAAAGATCAAGATGGTAAGTACACGAACAAAGTCAGCATTATGACTGATTATTGTACTAAGCACAATGCAAACGAAGTACCTGATCCTTATTACGGAGGAGCTGAAGGGTTTGAAAAAGTCTTGGATCTTTTGGAAGATGCTTGCAAAGGATTATTGAATAAAATAGAAAGTGAGAATAAATAACTTTATTTATCAATGAAATAACAAATGAATTAGATCGCTTAAACAATTTTGTGATTTTGTTGCAACTTCATTGAATTGTTAAAAAGAAGCTCAAACATTTTTTGCTTCCCTTTCTCCTATTTTTGAAGCACCATGTAGTGTAAAGTTTTTTTGGACTAATGAATTGCAAATCGAAATGTTAAAATTATTCAGTTATAAAATTCAGTCTGTTGCGTTTATTACTTATTAAGATGCGTTATTCTTCAATTATCTTAAATTTAGCTAGTTTTCTATTTTGACGATTGTCTGAAATTAGTTTTTGAAGTTTATCAATAAATATTTTATGATATTTTTTAGATTTTCTCTCATTGTAGGTTTCTCCTAACTCATTTTCCAAGTATTTCGGTAATGAAAATAGTGTTCGAGGAAAATCCTTAATTATTAGGTTTTCTCCATCTTTTTCAGCTCGTGCCCAAAAACCTGAATTATTATCTCTGTTTTTAAGATTTATACTTTCTAACTTTTTTGAGTCGTTTAATCGATCGGCTGCATTTTCAAGTTTTGCGATTGAATTTGGGATTATTATCTCAATTGCAATAGCATCTAAATCATAAAATTTAGTCGTTTTATTCCCAAATTCTACCTCATTTTTTAGTTCCGCTAAGTTGAATGAGAGATTCTCAAGAAAATTTATGTAATATCCATTTGCCAATATTTCAGCCAATTCCTTTTTGTATACTCCAATATTATTTCTAATTATCAATGTCATAAATAAAACCAGCACAAATACTCCACAGATTAGCGATAACCAATATTCTAGATCTTTTATAGTTGAATGAATTGTCAACAAACCTGGAATCACAGAAATTAACAAATCATGTAAGTTGAAGAATTTAAGTTTTTTCATTTTATAACTGATTTCTTAGTATTTATTTAACAATAATTTTTGCGCGAATTGATAATATGCTTGCTGTCCGAGTAAACATCGTAATAAACGCATTGCGGTAATTACGAAGAAGTACTGTATATTAGAAAATTAATATTAAAAATCTCATTAAGCAAGATATCAATAAATTAATTATAATTAAAAATTAATATTCATGAAATTTGTCACCTATTAGTTAGATTTATTCTTGATAGAACAAAAGTAGGCATAAAAAACTTGGATAATCTTGAAGAAATATTAAAAAAAAGTAATCACTAATAATTAACTTAGCAGAGGATGCATTGCTGATTCACGGAAAATGAAAATGGAATCGGGCAAAAAAGTGTTTGTAAAATCTTGTTCAGTAAGGAACACATTCTGCAAATGAATCGAATAAATTAAAAAATCCGATCAAGTTGGTATTTCAAAAGTAATAATAATTTTCTTTATGTCACTCAACTTTCCATTGCTCGCCGTTGCTTGAAATTGTTATTCTAAAGCTAATATTATTCTTTCCGCTATATTTTTGGCAGTAGTTATTTGTGATACATCTCCATAAAGTTTTCCATCTTTGCCTGAATAATGTCCATGTCCTATCAAATTCATTATTTTATGTGTTGTAGACTCTAAAGATTCCGGTTTAGTTTCCGCTGCATAAATCAATGATGGCTGTCCCACTTTACCTGAGCCGGAATAGATTTTGTCGTCGGGAAATTTATTTGGAGTATAATATTCATTCCAATCATAAGATTGATTTAACTCTATTAATATTCGGTAAGCACTATTTTCCTCAAAATTACTTTTTGATCTTATTATAAAATTGCTTGTAGGTGTAGCCCCAGAGACAGCATCTAAATCAGGCGAACCGTTTAGAGGAACAAAAAGACCGTCCGAAGCTTGTATACCTCTTTTATGAGACCAATACGGCAGTGCTTCAGGACGCCTACGAATTGCCGACTCCCAACTATCCCCTACTTTTTCTCCGTAATCAAAGGTGCTTGAAGATATTACTCTAGAGATATATAAGGTTTCAATATAGTTGCCTTTAGAATCTTCTACCCAAACAGCAAACAACGGGTATTGAAATGCTTCTCCTTTTTTTAGTTCGATACTTATTTTTTGTTTCCCCACCTTCTTATCTAATTCAATAATTTGATAATCAAATGTTTCTTCTGTTTTCCCAATTTGTTCGTTTCTGAATTCGTTCCCAAAAACATAAATTTCGTTTAAAACCGGTACATCTAAATATACTCCTACGGCAATTAATGAAATGATTAGAAAAATGAACGGGGTTTGTAGTTTTTTACATTTTTGCTGTTTTTTTCCGCTTATATAATTTTTTAATGGTAATTTGTTATTTATCATATGAAGCACTATTCCTAAAATAAATAACAATGCAAAAAAGGTATGCAACGAAGCAATATTTTTTTCAAAAGGAGTAAAGTACATTAATACACCGGAGCTTGAAAGAATCAGAAATGATACAAGTAAAATATTGCCTAATAATCGTCTATTCATAATAATATTTTTCCTTATGGTTTATTTATAATTATCTAATTCTTCATTTACCGTTATACTGTAAACATGCCATTATCAGAAACAAAGAAGAAAGCAAAGAACATATTGTTCTGATCATATTGAGATTATTCCATTTATTTTCAAATCCTTGGCGAAATGATGCCATTTGTTCATGGCTCATTGAATCAACATGCAGAGCCTCCAGGGAGTTATTCATCGGTATATTGCCGAAGATTGTAACAGTCATAACCCCGGTTATATAAAGAATCGCAGCGATGATAATGTACCATGACTGTATGGGCATTGGCGATTCGAAGTATAAATAAGAAAGCAGAAGTAGCAAAATAACCTGACCCATAAAAACGATTAAAAAAACCGGGTTTATAATTGCTCTATTCATTGACTGAAAAGCTTTTAGATAATTCTCATCACCTACTTTAGCTAACCCTGGAGTAACGGAAACGGACCACGAATAAAATAACCCGGCCATCAGCCCGGAAAATAATGTTGTTAGAATTAATATGATTAACATTTATTAATGTCTCCTTTATTTGTATGTGAAATTAAGGAGCATGGAGTTGTTGGAATAGAATAAAACCGTCAAAATAAATGAGATTAAGCTGAGAGTTGTTTTTGGAATTCTTTTGGTGTTTTTCCGGTGAATTTTTTAAAGATCCTATAAAGTGAAATTGATCGGTAAAACCGTTATCGTTACCAATCTCTGTTAGATTAACATAATCTGTTTCAGTCGTTTGGGTTAACGAAGAACTAAACTGAATTATTTTAGCAAATTGTTTGGTAGTTACTCCTAATTCTTTTAAGAAATGTCTTTCGAGAGTTCTTTCGTTAACACAAAGTTTCTCTCTGATTTCTTTGATGCTAATTAACCCTTTTGACTTTAGAATAAAATCGGTTGATTCCGAATAAATTATTCCCGGAAAACCATCGGCGTATAAGAGCAACTTATTTTCATTGTTTTCATCATCGCTTTCCAAGAAAAAATATCATTAATATTCGCACCTTAATCAGGATAATTATAACCATTATCCCAATTTTAAAACCCACTCCAGATCCTATTTATATATTTGATCCAGTAAATAACCAGCGCAATAAAAACAAAATAGAAGCCGGTTGTTTGCAGAGAGATCTCTTAAAATTTACTAGTGTCAAAACAGATTTTGAAATACGAAATCAGTAAAAAACTAATAGTTAATAAACTTAAAGGAGCTTAATTATGTATAATTATAATAAAAAACAAGTTATTCATAGCCTATCATTCGCTATGAATTCTGCTTTCAAACTGATATTCCACAATTTTGATGAAATGCAAAAATTTGTCACTGAGGTGTCAAATAAAGTATTGAAAGACACTAAGGCTTTCATTGGTAATGATTGGGATACCGTCTGGGGACCGGTAGTATATTCTCATGATCCAACTTCGTCATTTGTACATGCAGATAATACTATGGGTGCGTACTACAGCCGGTCTCAGAATTTATTTGTGATTGCTATTGCCGGGACTAATTCAATTTCAACTTACGGATGGATACAAGAAGATTTCGATGTAAGTAAAACAGTGAAATGGAATAGTATTACAGGACAAGGAAAAGGTCTTATAGCTAAAGGTACTGCTGATGGTTTGAATATTCTTGTTAACACTATGAAAGGCAGCAAAAATGAAGACCTATTATCAGGATTAAAAAATTACATTTTAAAACATAACATTAAAAATGCTGAAGTTGCTGTGACAGGACATAGTTTAGGGGGTGCCCTTTCCCCGGCATTAGCCCTTTATCTACTAAATAAGGAAAGTGATTGGGATCCAAGCAATTCTATGAAGCTTTCTGCTTATCCTACTGCCGGTCCCACGTTTGGACTTGAAGGCTCTTTAACAGTGAAGAGTTTTGTTAACTATTACGAGGATCAAATATGTAATGAGCCGACATACGGAAAAATTGATTATCAAAGTTATTACAACACCATCGATATTGTTCCTCATGCATGGGAAGCTGATGATTTAGAGAAGATACCAGTCATTTATTATCCGCACATACCTTCATGGAAAGGCAGCACTATCTTTAGAACAAAGGAAGATATTATTACCGGGACAATAACAATTGCGGCGGCTCTAAATGCCATACGAGCGGGAATAATAACAAACCTTTATAAACAAATTAAACCGTGGCAACAATTAGAAGGCTCTTCTTTTAGCAAAGAAGAAGACAATAATATTAGAAAAAAGGTTCTCAAGGGATACAAATTACTTTTGCCCCCACACTTAAGGGAATACTATCCATATTTTTGGAATTTAGCGAGATTTTTAGGACAAGCAGCTTATCAACATACTTATGCATACGTTAGTCTGCTGAAAATTGAAGATTTTATAAAGGAATATGAGGACATCATTAAAAAATTAAAACCTTCAACTGCTGTAGAACATGATCCGGTAGCATCCGCTATAAAGAAAGCAACCGGTTTTGATATTAATATTCCAATTGAGATAGATGAGAATGCAATGGAAGAAGAAGACTAATAAAACAAATTACCGGGCATGGAAAATTTAGGTTTTCATGCCCTATAGTTTATAAGCAACTTCTTTTAATTTCTTGAAATTATCCGGGTCAACAGTTTTAAGTGCAGTAAACTTTGATCTGTTTACCAATTCTCGCTAGCAAAAAATAAATAGCTCCGTAGGATATTTCTTTCGATCTTAATTTATTATTTAAAGCGGCAGCATAATATTTAATCTTCTTTAGTTGGCTCATAATAGGAAATATCTTTAATGCACTCTATACTTTTAGATAATTTTATGCTTTTAATTCCGGTAATTCGATGTGAGTAATTTTTTAAATGATACCGGAGCTTATTAAAGTTATGAAGAGAAGGCTATGTGGATGAAGATTTTCTGCGTTCTTTTTATATCAATTATTTCTATATGAAGTTACTTTAAATATTTTTTTGGTATAAAATACTTTTTAATTAGCATTCTTAATTGGTTTATTTTCTGAAATCAATGATCAATGGAGTTTTTGAGGTAGTAGCATCCAGATATAAATCAGATTCTGAAACAAGTTCAACCTCTAGAATTAGGAAAGCAGAATTCATTTCAAGAATTAGATTTAGTTCCTCTGTAATTTTAGTCAAAACCATCTCTGCTTCTTTTTTGCTACAATCTGCTTTTATTAATAAAAATTTAAGTTTTGTTTGAACAGGTGAATTCAAATAAAGCTGAATTTGAAAACGATCTACGGTTTCCAAAAGTACATCAAAATCATTGAGAAAATAAGAGTTAGCCTCAATAGTGAATGATTTGGGTTCCCTAGATTTTAATGTTAGTATCTGCTTGTTGTTTTTGTATTCTAAACTGCCAATATCACCCATAAGGTATCTAAATACGGGGAAACGTTTTCTGAGTAAATTGGTAACCACAATCATTCCGTTACCAGCTTCATCGGGGTCTTCTATTTCAATAATAATATCGTCTAACACTTCGAATGATGTTGAATTTTCTGAATAAGTTGACCATCCCCAAATTCCGGTTTCAGCTGACCCGTACAACGAATAAATACGTTTTGTGTTGAATGCTTTTCTAAACAATTTTGCTTGAGAGCTCAATAAATATTCACCGGCAAACATTAATTCTTTCACTACTAAACTTAAGTTATTCTCTAAAAGATACTTTGCGAATAGAGTGAGCATTGAAGGCGTTCCAATCAGTATATTGGGTTTGAAATTTAATGCTGCACTATGCATAAGTTCAAAAGATGATTTGGAGCCTGCTGCGATAGTCGTAGCATAACATCTCTCCAAGATATCATCCAATATTGCAGCAGTACGGTACATGCCACTATAACTAAATAAGTTTAATGCGATTGTTTTGGAAGAAAACATCTTATATTTGATTAATTCAGCTACTAATAATTTTCGCTGATATAGGTTCTCTTGTATGTCTACAGGGAAAATTAAAGGTTTATCGGTAGACCCTCCTGAACGAACCAAATAAACTCCTTTTGATTCGCTTTGGAGATCAAAGTGAGTGTCAATTACTTTTCGCAATGTATGTTTTTCCATCGGGGGCACGTTTGAACTTGTACTAACGTTTTCGTAATATTTTTTAAAAAGGGATGATTCTTTTACTATGGAAAAATGAGCTTCAAGTTTTTTATTTTTCATTATGACTAACGTTTTATTGAAATTTGCGAAGGACAAAGTAATACATTTGCTTCAAGTATATTACCCTATATTTAAATATAAAAATGAGCTTCTGTTTTATTGAGTTTAGGTTTTGAACGGCATGTTTTAACCAACGTTTTCCAACAACCTCCATCAACAGTTTATCATAAACGTTTTTACTTTTTTCATATCTACTAAGTACTGGAGGAAAATCAATTTCATCCCAGCGTTCATATTTTTTTCTGGAGGCACTTCCTTGTACTTCTCTTACGTTTAATAATCCCCCCATTAACAAACCAACATTATTGTTTTCATTGCTTAGAACTACTTTTAAAACACGATACCAGTAATCAATGCCTTCATAAAATTTAATTTTTTCGATAAACTTAACAGGGGCCATGCATTCTCTTTTTGCAATAACATTGCTACCCACCCCCATATAAAAGTGGTGTGAAGTAATTGTCTTTAAGGGACGCTTTATACTATAAGCTTGCGAAGTAATTTGGGTTAATAGACCTTTTAATTTGTTCACATCAGGATATATCGTATTACTCGGAAATAAACGAATGCCAAAAACAAGAAAATCAATTTCATGGGATGACATCAGAACATCTGCTGTATGAATTAAACCGGGAGCATAAATATCATCAGCGTCCAAAAAGCCAACAACATCTCCAGTTGTTTTTGAAAAACCTATGTTTCTGGCATAACCAATTCCGTAGTTTTTTTCTAATTCAATAATTTCTACTTTAACTTCATTAAAATGAGACGGTATATTTTCCAGGAAATCCATCACGTGTTTTAAGCTATCATCTGTACTCTTGTCATCAACTATTATAAGCTCATGAGGTAGCTTTTTTTGATCCACCAATGATTGCAAAGTTTCCTTGATATAAGGTGCTTTATTGTATAAAGGAATGACAATTGAAAATTTCATAGATTACATTTTTGAAAAGACGCAAGGTATAATATATCCTCCGCTATGCACGTTTATAATGCTTTTGGCTGACCCTCTAAATATTCCCGGGCCAAACGACTGACCATTGTAACACAAGAGCATTCCTACAATATTAATTTTTTGTACTTCATTGGCATGCTCTAAAGCAAACGTTTTTTGATCTATATACTCTTGCACCATATAATTTTCCCATTCATTTGTGATAACGTCATCCCATATTTTAGGGGCACAATTGTTTTTTACATAGATTCCTATTCCCCTACCTCCACTGTTTTTTTTAAGTACCCAATTAGTTTTAGAACTTATCAAGTCCTTCCTTCTTTCTTTT
>CAJHYN010000384.1_pt1 | contig 11806 bp, 8 predicted proteins | sample 9198641 | NCBI WGS metagenome assembly CAJHYN01 (sample SAMEA7708370, study PRJEB35096) | sediment metagenome | biome: marine neritic benthic zone biome [ENVO:01000025]; feature: sediment [ENVO:00002007]; material: shallow marine sediment [ENVO:03000034] sea grass bed [ENVO_01000059] ... | reverse complement strand
TGGTTCTATTTTATAGCCCATCATCAGATATTTATAAACTTGTTTATACTCATTCATAGGTATTAAGGTAATTCCTATTTGTTTGTAATACTCAGTGTTATAAGGATATCGCTCTATAAGAACATCCATCTCTTTTAGAAAGCTGCTTACATCTTTTTTTTCGATGTACCATTTGGCAGCCAATAAGTGTGCATCCCTCCAATGAATTTTATGTTCTATCCATTTTGCTGCTAGCGAATCAATTTTATCTTTAGGCTGCATAAAAGTAGAATAGGAAAGTTTTTTTACATCTTTTACAAAGGGCCAATTATTTTTTAATAACAAGATTTTATACTCAGCCATTGTAGAGTCCAATTTAGTATAATGAAAATTCTCTACCGTTATACTATCCTGAATTCTGTCTGGAAAATTCCTTGGTTTGGAATTAGGTAAATAATTAAATTCCTTCATTTTATCAAAAAATAGTTTGCCTATTAATTGATAACCCTGAAATGTAGGATGAAGGTGGTCGACCATCAAATTGCTTCCAATAATATGATTAGGGCTTTCTGCCGCAAAAGCGGAATCAATATCCAAAACATGAATTTTATTTTTTTGAGCGAGTCTATAAATAATATTATTAATTTCACTTGGTGCCCGGAATCTTAATCCATCAAGATCTTTTGCAAAACGAAAAAGAGAATCGGCTTTTGAATAATTCTTCTGCGATAATGCTCGATTTGCATCTTTATAAACATTTTCTGCCGGGGGATATCCTGAAGATGAATAAGATACAAAAGGATATTGATCTTTCAGGTTACTGGTTAAAGTACCTACGATTGCAGGTACTTCTGCATTTTTGATCATTTCAAGTATATCATTCAAATTTCCTTCAAACTGGGATAAACCTTGGTTATAAATATCGGATTCGTATTCTATATACTGATTTTGTACCATTCTTTCCATTAATGTTCCGGAAGGTAAGTTTTCTTTACCAGCGAACAATCCGGCAATTGTATTAAGAGTATTTCTTACTAATTGAAAGGTTCTGTATTTCTCAAGATTAATTACAAGGTTAACAATAAATCTGATATTGCCTACTGATTCTTTTGATCCGGCTCCCAACGCTCCATAATATTCATTATGCCCTGCATAAATTAATACCAGATCAGGTTTTTGTTCAATTATTCCTGGTGTCAAATCACGAAGTGTATAACTGTTAATTGCACTCATACTGCAATTAACAACTTCAATTTTAGAATCCGGGTACACTAGAGATAACCTAGCTTTAAGGTACTTTGAAAAAGAGCCCATAGGTTCATAAGGAAAACCTGCACCGCTGCTTCCTCCTAGTATAAAAACTCTAAATGAGTTTTTTTTCTTTACTTTATCAAAAGCTTCATGATTTGAGAGGGGAATATTCTTATTAACATGAAAATATTTATTTGCGATATCAGGATTTAGCATTAACAATTTCCCGTTGGGTTCAAGCCATTGTCCGTTATTTGATTCAACCCATTGTTCATGGGCTAATCCGAAATTGAAGAAGCGAAGACTTAACTCAAGTATTAGGAAAAATAAAATTGGAAGGAATATTAAAACTATATAAAAAATTTTCTTGTTGCCTTTTGAAAAATGCGGTTGTATATAGTCCAAAATTTCTTGCTTGGAAATTTTTAGTTTTTTAGCCATTTTCTCTACTGTTAAATGCTTCTTATTTTTATTAATCCAGCTTTTTTGTTTGCTTGTAATGCTCAAATTATTTTCCGATCAAGTATATAATAAACTAAAATACTCAAAACCATTAATTTGTTTCAAGTTATATTGTACGATAATGATAAAAATAAAGATACCATATTGGGGGCTCTAATAAAGGATCAGTCTTTATTTTTATTGAAATCCGGTTAAATTTTACTATTTTTTTGCGATAATTATTAATGAAAAAGTTATGATTGTAAGTAAGCTTATTAGTTAGTAAATGAATAAAAAGAAAAGAGCCCGATTTCTTATTTGTTAAATAAGAGAGAGCATTGCACAATGCTATTAGAAGATGTAAACGGTTTTAATCACATTATAAACCGGCTAAAAATGGATTTTGTTTTTAGGTTGTTTTTTACCGTGTTAATATTTTCCTCATATACTAAATTAAACGCCCAGAAAAATGAATTAAAGTTTATCTCAAATCTTACAGCCGAAGACGGTCTTTCATTAAATGTTGTTACAGAAGTTCTTCAAGACAGTAGAGGCTTCTTATGGTTCGGAACATACAACGGTTTAAATAGGTACGACGGCTATAACTTTAAAGTCTTTCTTCCTGAACCTTCTAATTCCAAAAGTATTTCAAACCATTCCATCTGGGATATTTTTGAAGACAGTCAAGGATATATTTGGGTTGGTACACTTGAAGGCCTAAACAGGTATAACTATAAGACAGAAGAATTTCGCAGGTATATAAATGACCCGGATGATGATAATAGCCTAAGCAACAATTATGTAACTTCAATTTATGAAGACATGTCAGGTACATTATGGATAGGTACAATTAACGGCTTGAATAAATATAATAGGGAAAAGGATAATTTTACAGTATTTAAAAAAGTAAGCAAAGGATTTAATGTTAATTCCTATAATAGTGTTACATGTATAGAAGAGGATAAGGAAGGTAATTTATGGCTTGGGACTTGGGAGGGTTTAACATGTATGCGCAAAGATGGTTCATTTATTTATAAAACGTTGCCCGAATTCGAAAAAACAACATCATTTATTTATAATCAAATTTCAGTGATACTTGAAGACAACTTCAACAGTTTATGGATTGGTACTACCGGAGGTTTGGGTCTTTATAAATATGATTTAGAAACCGAAGATTTTGTAAACTACACTAATATACCGGGAAATACAAAGAGTATTTCAAATAATAATATAAATGTAATCTATGCCGACAAATCCAATTGTTTGTGGGTTGGAACGCAAACCGGCATGGACAAATTTGATTATAATACTAATAAGTTTATAAGACTTACTCATGACCCTCAAGGGTTTTCTACTGTAATTAACAACAGGGTATATTCAATATTAGAAGATAAAACAGGACTGTATTGGATTGGAACTTCAGAGGGAGTAAGCAGGGCTTATAAACAAACCAACACGTTTAATCTTTTTCAAAATAAAAATGCAGACGGTTCGAGCGTAAGTCCGGTAAACTATATCTACATTGATAGGAATGGAAATATTTGGACATGCACAAGAGATGGTTTGAACAAAACAAGGATACATAATAATAAAATAATTTACGATGAGCGTCTACGGATAAATAAAAATGATAATGATGTTCGATCAATTGTCGAAGATCGTTCCGGGATAGTATGGGTTGGCACAAACGGGGGGGGATTAAGCAGCTATAATCCTAAAACAGGGAAAATCAAGGTATATAAATATGATCTCAATGATGATGAAACTATAAGTAATAACGGGGTCATATCCCTCTGCGTGGATAGAAATGATAATATATGGGCCGGCACATGGTGGGGATTAAACCTTTTAGATAAGCAAACAGGGAAATTTGAAAAATTTACCAATTTCAAAAATAACCTCTGCTGGGTAATCTATGAAGATTCAAAAGGTATGCTTTGGATTGGAACTGACGGCGGTGGTGTAAACGAATTAAACCCGGAAACAAAAACTTTCACAAACTATATAGATGACTCCTCAAGCACAAAAGTTATCAGCGGGGGCAGGGTAATATCGATATTCGAATCGCATAACGGGTTAATGTGGTTCGGAACTACGAACGGCTTAAACAGTTATGACCGCAAAACAGGTAAAATCACGGTCTATAATAAAGATAACGGGTTATCCAGCAATATAATAAATAGTATAAATGAAGATGACACTGGTAGTTTGTGGATAAGTACGGATAGAGAAATAAACAAGTTAAAATTATATCAAGATAGTTTTAATAACTACAATAAAAGAGACGGTTTGATAGAAATAAATTTTGCAGCTAATGCTACTGCTAAATCAAAAAAAGGGACCTTGTTTTTTGCCGGTAACAAAGGAGTAGTATTTTTTAATCCGGATAGCATCAAAGATAATTTTTTGCAAGCTAATGTTGTATTCACTGATTTAAAAATATATAATCAAACTGTTCCGATATCTAAAGCAGGAAATTCAATTTTAACTGAATCAATAACCGGTGCAAAAACCATAAATATTCCTTACAGTTTTGATGTAATTACATTAGAATTCGCCTTGCTTGATTATTTTGACGTAAAGAAAAACAAATTCATGTACAAGCTTGAAGGTTTTGATAAAGTATGGAACGATGTTGGGCCAAGGAACAGCGCTACCTATACTAATCTCTCCCCGGATGAATATATGTTTCGTGTTAAAGCATCTCATAGGGAAGGATTCAAAAATGCCGAAGAGACTTTGCTACAAGTAATAATCGTTCCTTCATATTATCAAACATGGTGGTTCAGGATTGCATCAGGAACAGCTTTATTGATTATTATCTTTTTCTTCTTCAATGTTAGAACTCGGTCAATTCATAAGCGTAACAAAATACTTGAAAACAAAGTAATTGAACGAACCAAGGACCTGGATAAAACAATAGAAAATCTAAATATTGAGATTGCAAGTAAAGATAAATTTTTTTCAATAATTGCTCACGATCTTAGAAGTCCGTTTACTTCACTACTTGGTTTTTCGGAATATATGGTAAGAGAGCTGGATAATTTACCGAAGGACGAACTAAAATTAATTGCTAAAAGTATTGAAAAATCTGCAAGTCTTACCTACGGATTGCTGGAAAACTTATTGCAATGGGCAAGGATTCAAACCGGAAGAATTGATTTTAATCCGGAAGAAATTAATATGAAAAAAATATTATATAAAACTGCTGAACTATATAAAGCAAATGCAGAAAGTAAAAATATATCCGTAAATATTAATGTTGATGATAATCTAATCGTTTATGCGGATTTAAATATGATCGAAACAGTATTAAGAAACTTTATTTCAAATTCGATCAAATTCACTGAAAACGGTGGCAATATTAATTTCTCTGCAAAAGATAATAAAGGTTATGTTCAATTTAGTATTGCTGATTCTGGAGTTGGCATTAGTCAGGAAACAATTGATAGATTGTTCAAGGTTGGTCATAATGTTTCAACATTGGGAACTCAAAATGAAAAAGGTTCCGGACTCGGATTAATTCTGTGCAAAGAATTTATTGAATTCAACAAGGGAAAAATATCAGTAAAATCAAAATTGGGAGAAGGATCTGAATTTAGTTTTATGCTTCCCAAGGAAAATGTTTATTGTTTAAGATAAGAATCCCTTCGAATATAATTTCGAATGAATCTTTAGTGCACTTTTATTAATTTACTATTAAAGAAAGCCTCAGATTATGTTATAAAATGGATGAGATAACAACTAAGATCACACCTGTACAATATCCTCTGTTAACAACCAAATTTTATGTCCCGCAGCACCAATCTAATTTAATTCGACGATCACACTTGATGGAACGTTTGAGTGAGGCTATTGATCGGAAATTGACCTTAATTTCTGCTCCGGCAGGTTTTGGTAAGACAACTCTTTTAAGCGAGTGGGTTCATCAAGCTAATGCAAAAGTAGCATGGATTTCACTTGATAAAGGCGATGGTGATCCGGTCAGTTTTATGAATTATTTCTTTGCGGCACTAAAGAAAATTGAGTTGAACATAAGTGAAACTACCTTTTCATGGATGCAATTTGCAGAACAACCGCCAATCGAATCCATTCTAATGAACCTAATTAAAGAGATCTCAAATACCCCTCAGAAAATTGTGCTTGTTCTTGATGATTACCACGCTATTGATACTATTAAGGTTCACAAAATCGTGGAATCTTTACTAAATCAATTACCCTCACAATTACATATTATTATTGCCACAAGGGTCGATCCGCCTTTCCCATTAGCCCGTTTGCGCGCGAACAATCAATTGAACGAGCTCCGTGCTGTTGACTTGAGTTTTACACTTTCAGAAACCACCGCTTTCTTTAATGAAGTTATGAATCTTGGATTAACATCTGAAGAAATTGCTTTATTTGAGGAACGTAATGAAGGTTGGATAGCCGGATTACAGTTAGCTGCATTATCTCTGCAGACACAGAAAGATTCTCAAAATTTTATTAGAGCTTTTGCCGGAGACGATCGCCACATTGCAGACTATTTAGTTGAAGAGGTATTAAAGGTTCAACCGTCACATATTCAGAATTTTTTATTGCAAACTTCCGTTTTGAATCGTTTATCAGGGCCTTTGTGTGATTTTGTTACCAACAATAAAGGTGGTCGCGAAATTTTGAATGAGCTGGAAAGAGCAAATCTCTTTATTATTCCTCTTGATAATAAGCGGTGCTGGTATCGTTATCATCACCTGTTTGCCGATTTACTTAAACAGCGATTACGACTAACAAGAAATGATTTAGTAAATCAACTGCATTTAAGAGCCAGTAAATGGTTTGAGAAAAATGGTATGAGAGAGGAAGCGATTGAACATACTTTATCAGCAGAGAATTTTGAGCTAGCTTCATCTTTAATCGGAATGCTTGCAGAAGACGTTTGGAATCGAGGAGAATATGCTAGCCTGACAAGATGGTTTGAACACTTGCCACTGGAAGTTATTCGCAAAGACCCGCAGCTATGTATTTATCACGCCTGGTCATTATGTGCAAGTGCCCAATTAAGTTTGGGCGAGGAAAGTCTTCGAATTTCCAAACAGTTGCTTGATTCAACTTCCGATAGTGATATAGAATCAATTATAATCGATAGTAATAAGATACAGAAATATTCTAAAGATGAGCTTTACGGGAAAATGGCAGTTGTTAAGGCATTTATTGCTTCTTTTAGAGGAGACATCCAGACTATAGTCGAATATTCGGATATAGCTCTTAAACATCTTCCGCAAAAAAATTCCGGCTGGCGTGGTTTTATTGCATTGTGTTCGGGAGATGCTCATAGAATAAAGGGAGGTATGATTGCCGCCCAACATGCATATACAGAGGCGTTGACAGCCAGTCAAAAAGGAGGGAATTTTTATCTGTTTGCAGTAGCTAATTGTAAATTGGCAATTTTAAGAAGGGCTTTAGGCAATCACTCGGATTCAATTGAAATATGTGAGCAGGTATTAAAACTTATGGATGAAAGAGGAATGTCTCGTTCTTCAATGGCAGGATGGTTCTTTTCAATATTGGGAGATATTCTACTTGAGTTAAATAGACTTGATGAAGCATTACATTATATTAAGCTAGGTGTTGAACTTTGCGAACGAGGAAAAGATATAGCTGTTGGATTAAGTTATTTTGGAAAAATGAGAATGTTGTTAGCAAAACAATCTATTGATAGTTTGGAAGGAATGTTGGATAAGGTGGATGACTTAGAAAGCAAATCTGAAATTCCGCTTTGGATAATTAATCAGCTGCAAGCATATAAAGTACGCACATGGCTAATGCAAGGCCAATTAACCCTGGCAAAACAATGGATGGATAAACGTGCACAGAGTGATAATAAAAAATATACTTTTATATATGAGGGAGAACAAATTATTTTCGCAAGGATACTTTTTGCTCAAGGTAAGTTTGAAAAATCTATTGAGATTTTACAAGAGCTAATTCAAGATGCGGAAAAGAATTGTAGAATTACCAGATGTGTGGAGATGTTAACGATTCAGGCTTTAGCACATCAGAAACTGGGCAACACACACGAAGCTATGAACTCACTTGCTAAGGCACTTTATCTTGCTGAACCAGGTGGTTTTGTACGTATATTTTTGGATGAGGGAACAGCTATTGCAGAATTATTGAAAAAAATTGCTGATGGTAAGATTGACTTTCCGAAAGCGTATCTAAATAAATTACTATCTGCATTTAAACTGAGAAAGTTAATTAATTTGGATGATGGATTAGTTGAAACACTAAGCGAGCGTGAACTCGAAGTATTGAGACTCATTTCTGCCGGATTATCAAACAAAAAAATAATGGAGAAACTTTTCCTTTCATTAAGCACAGTTAAAACCCATATCAGGAATATCTACAGTAAACTAGGCGTACATAGCCGTACACAAGTTCTAGTTAAAGCCAAAGAAATGAATCTACTGTAGTTGAGTCAGTCGGAAATTTTTTATAGGTTTTCAACCTACCCAAATCATCCCTACAAATCATACTTTCGGACGATTCCAAATATTACTTGATCACCTAATTTTGTAACAAACATTTTGTCAATTACCCTAAAAAGGAATTTTGTAATGATGAAACAACAATTATTACATGGTCCTGCACATTATCAAATAAAAGTAAAGGGACGTCTTGATAAGAATTGGTGTCATTGCTTTAATGGTTTAAAGATAACATCTGAAGATGGTGTTACAACAATCGATGGCAAACTATTAGATCAGGCAGCTTTACATTCCATGTTGACAAGAATTAGAGATTTTGGGATACCTTTAATTTCAGTGGTGCGATTAGATTGCGATCAGAAAGTCAGAACAGAAGAGCGGGATTAGTCAATGCTTGTTTTAATATAAACTAATTTCTGCATCCAATTAATTCAATAATTGTAGGGAGTACATAACATGTCAAATCATCAAAGTAATTCAATTGAGACTTTTGAAATATCCATATCAAAAACAAGAGGTAAGTGTAAAAGTGGAGAAAGGGTTGGAGAGGAGTGTATTAAGAATAATAGCATTCCTGTTATTTCATGTGAAGGAGCTTGTATACGTGGAGAAATTGCGAGGTTAGCTGCTAATTATGTTTCTAAACAAGAACCCTACAAAAGGGGCTGTCATGGTGAGCTATTTACTGTTCCTAATTCAAAAATTGCTGAGTGGATGCAGACTGCCGATAAGGTAGTTTGCATTGACGGATGTTTTTTGAAATGTCATTCAAGGATATTGGAAAACATAATAGAACCTTCTAAGCTATTGGTTTTTGACGCACTATCTCATTACAAAAAATATAACGACAACTTTTATATTGATGAAGTACCTGAAGAGGAAAGAAAAGAAGTAGGGAGAAACGTTGCTCAATGGGTGATGCAATCAATAGAAGAAAATAATGTGCCAAGTAATAGTAACAGTTGTTGCAATTAGTATTTGCTTAAACGGAAAAAACTTTACATAAGAGATACGATAGCAAAATCTTTTACAAAAAGGAGATTAAAAATGTCAAACAGTAAAGCTTGCTCAGGTTCAAAAAAAATAATTTTTGCCTGCTCCGGAGCTGCAGATGTTGGCGCTTTATCGGACAGAGTTGCAAGAGAATTAACTCAAGAAGGCTTTGGAAAAACCTATTGTACAGCAGGGTTAGGCGGAAAAGTTGATTCAATATTAAAAACTGCTAATGAAGCAGAAGTAATAGTTGCCCTTGACGGATGCCCATTGGATTGTGTTAAACTATCTTTAGAAAATTTGAACATTGCCGAATATGAACACCTAAGAGTTACTGATTTGGGTTTGAAAAAAGGAAAGACGGAAATTAATGTAAATAACATAAATAAAGTTAAAGGAAAACTAAAACAGATAATAATAAGGAGGTAACAAATGCCGTTACATTTTGATGACCTAGACGTTATTTCTGAGGTTGAAGGATTGAGTTCTGCCTTGATTGTTCCCTGCATTATGTGTCCTGCAGCAACTGTCGCAATAAGGGAAGAAAAACCTTTCTTAAAATTCCATAGGAGTTTCTTCAAGTCGAGTCCTTTAGAACAATACCTCAGTGTAATGCAATCCCGTTTAAAAGAAAGAGGAGTAAACACAAAAGTCTTTAAGAACAGACTTTATCACCATTGGTTCATGTGTATGTGGACTTCACTTCGGCGTAAAAAGCTGAAGAAGTATGCGAAACAATATGATGCCGTAATAGTTTTGGGATGCAGTTCTGCAACAGAAACAGTACGTGATGCAGTTAAATCAACCAACTGCAAAGTAATCGAAGGCATGGAGCTTAAGGGAATTATGAACGCAAAACTAAGTTTCAGTTTGCCTGGTAATTTGTCCTATGATGACTGCAAGATAACTCCAATATCCCGGCAGAAGGGTGAAGGTATATTGTGTTGATAAGTTACCAAGAGGTAAAGAATACTAATAATCATCCTTTCGGATGAATTGAATACTCAACTTAGAGCTGTAACTTTTAAGTAAAAGAGTCTGGTGTGATTTGTTTCTCAGATTGTTACCAATAACGTAATCGTTAGAACCATGATTTATAATTTATAAAAGGAGAATAAAAAATGCTTTTAGGTAATATTTGTTGTGAAGGTTGGGACTTTTCACCGATAACGATTTTTATTATCGTGATATTTTTAGGCATCGTGTTCGGTTGGAGAAGTTTTAGAAGTAAATGGATGCAAGATTTTTGTGGAGAGCGTTATGGTACTAAATGGATGCAAGATTTCTGCGGAGATCGTTATAGCACTGGAACAAGTGAATCAGCAATTGATATACTTAAAAAAAGATATGCAAAAGGAGAGATAAGTAAAGAAGAATTCGACCAAATGAAAAAGGAACTGTGAAATTATTATCTGTATTATTTAGATTCTTTATTCTAATGGAGAATGGTAGTGAGTGATTCCATTTTTGAACTTGGCTTATCTGCTGATAAGCTTGAGGTAGCTGATGTAGACCAAATTAAGGGTCGCCCAGTCTTAGATATCGCGGCAAGTATTTGGGAAGAAGACAGGTACGATGCCTTTAAAACTTGTTATCGATCCATGCGTATAATTGATGATTTAGTCGATGACCGTAAAATCATTTCTACTAATATCTCTGATGAAGAAAAAAGACATTATTCAGACGTAATAAAAAGTTGGATTAAATCAATTATGGATAACAATCCATGCGATTCAAATCAAAGAGAATTATTAACAGCAATCAAAGAATTTAAAATACCTTTGTGGCCATGGATTGAATTTTCAGACTCAATGGTTTATGATATTAATTTCAACGGATTTCAATCGTTAGAAGAATTTATAAAATATTCTGAAGGGGCAGCTATTTCTCCAGGTTCAATCTTTATGCATTTATGCGGTATCCATAATTCAAACGGTTATTTATTTGTTCCGAAATTTGATGTTAAAAAATCAGCCAGACCTTTAGCACTATTCTCATATTTTGTGCATGTTATTAGAGATTTTCAAAAAGATCAAAATAATAATTTGAACTACATCCCCAATAATCTATTAGATGAATATGGCATAACCAAGGACAAACTAAAAGAGATTGCCTCGGGGGACAGGATAGCATCTAATTTTAGGGAATTGATGAAAAAATATTACGAGATTATCGAATACTATCGCTACAAATCGAGATATATGCTTGATACAATTAGTAATTTTTTAGAACCGCGTTATAGACTTAGCCTTGAAATCATTTACGGTTTATATCTCCAAATCTTTGAGCGAATTGATATTCAAAATGGAAATTTTACCACAGAAGAGTTAAACCCTTCAGCAAAAGAGGTTCAGTCAAAAGTAGAGATGATTATTTCTGAGTATCAATATGTTGAACAGTAAATATTTGTTCATTAAAGAAATCAGTTTATATTCTAGAAATAATACCTCCATGTTTGAATCGTAAGTTGGCAAATCATTGAAATTCCCAAATGACTCTGGCCAGATAGTGATTGAATTATTGCTTTGCTATGTAAAAATGTAATAGTTTACAAAAGTTTACATAACTATCTAATCGTTTAATATTCAAAGAAAAGCTTTTTTTGACTATATAAAAAGAAATTTCTTGACATGAGCTAAATTATCTATTATTTTTGTTGTAAAAATGTAAACGTT
>CAJHYN010000108.1_pt1 | contig 11813 bp, 9 predicted proteins | sample 9198641 | NCBI WGS metagenome assembly CAJHYN01 (sample SAMEA7708370, study PRJEB35096) | sediment metagenome | biome: marine neritic benthic zone biome [ENVO:01000025]; feature: sediment [ENVO:00002007]; material: shallow marine sediment [ENVO:03000034] sea grass bed [ENVO_01000059] ... | reverse complement strand
TATCAACATATTGCCTTAATTCATAAATACCTTCTTCGGCATTTGTCATTCTTTTTTTGCCTTCCCACCTGAATGGTTTAGTAACAATACCTATAACAAGCGAGCCTATGCTTTTTGCGATGGATGCAACTATAGGTGCACCGCCGGTTCCTGTTCCTCCACCCATTCCTGCAGTAACAAAGACCATATCACTTCCCTGAATAACTTTTGTGATTTTTTCACGGTCTTCTTCAACAGCTTTTTTACCAACATTTGGGTCGGCTCCTGCTCCAAGTCCTTTTGTAATTTCTGTTCCGACCTGGATTTTATAATTCGCATTGCTGTTTTCAAGTACCTGAGCATCTGTATTGATAGCAACATATTCAACACCGGATAAACCTTTACTCATCATACTTTCAATAGCATTACAGCCCCCGCCGCCAACGCCTATAACTTTAAGCTTAGCTGATAAGGAATTATTGCGATCCAAAGTAACAAATCTAGGCATTTTATTTCCTCCTGGTTATGGTTTCTTTTTATAATTCGTCAAAAAATTCTTGCAACTTCTTCATGAATCCCGAAAACGAAAGCTTTGACCCGCTTTTCTTTTTTTTCGATTCAAACATTGCTTCGGTTGAATTTGTACCCGGAATACCTTTTATCAAACCTGCAACAGTAGCAAATTCCGGGCTTTCAATCTCGTTTGATAATCCTTCTCCAAGTTCAAGCGGAACACCTATTCTTGCTGGTAATCCAAAAACTTCTTCCGCCAACTCTGTACAACCTCTAAGCAATGAGCCACCGCCGGCAAGTACAATCCCGGCTTTAATCTTGGATTTAAAATTCGTATGTCGTAATTCATTATCTATCAGTGTAAATAACTCTCTCATTCTTACGTGAATAATTTGTGTTAAAAGTGTGACAGGTATCTTAATATTACCTCTTGCACCCACCCCTTTTATGTAAATATCTTCTTCTTTGATAATAGCGCCTTCGTAAGCATAGCCGTATTCCTTTTTGAGCTTTTCGGCTTCTGCTGTTACAATACCCAAGGATTCACGAATATCATTTGTTACTTGACTTCCGGCAACTCCAATTACTTTTGTGTGCTTAATAGTTTTATCGTGAAATACTGCCACATCAGTTGTCCCGCCGCCGATGTCTATCAAGACTACTCCCAAATCTTTTTCATTTTCATCAAGCACAGACTCGCTTGAAGCAATAGGCTGGAGCACATAATCTTTTACTTTGTATCCGGCTCTTTCTACTGATCTATTAATATTCTGCATTGCAGGAGTTGATGCCAAGACAACATGGTTAACAGCCTCAAGTCTCGATCCGCACATTCCTATTGGGTTTTCAATTCCACCCTGGTAATCAACAAAAAATTCTTCGGGAATTATGTGCAGTATCTGCCTATCAGAAGGAATCCGAATTGTTTTAACATCATTCTTTAACCTATCCAAATCATCTTGCATAATTTCTTTTTCAGCGTTGCTAATAGTAACATAATTCCTGTGCCTCAAACTTGATATATGCTCTCCGGCAACCCCTACGTTTAATTCATTTACTTCTATGCCAGCCCTATTTGAAGCTACTTCAATAGATTCTTTAATTGCTTCTGCAGTTTTTGCTATGTTGGCAACCAATCCCCTGTTCAAACCTTCCGAAGGAGAAACGCCAAACCCAAGAACAGTAGTTTTTTCTTCCCCTTGTTCAGCAATAACTGCACAAACTTTAGTTGTACCTAAATCCAGTCCGGCTACAATTCTGCTTTTCATATTTTTTTGTTCCCGTTAGAGCTATCTGAATTTGTTAATCCGATAATTAATTGTTTGTTGTATCTTAAATCCGCATATCTTATCAACTTGTTTGCGCTATTATCTCGAACCTTACTCCAGAATGAATTGAAGTAAAGAATTTTTTTGATTTCATTTTTTCTGCCCAACACGACCGGATAGTTTAATGAACTAAAATAAACAACAATATCATTTCCGTTTCTTAAATCAATTTCCGATAAATCCTCAAACATCGATGCGTCTACAAACTGTATTGCTTTTATTATCTTTAATGCTGTAATCAAATCTCTGTTGTTAATATCCAATTCCCCGCTTTTATCGATTTGTGGATTTTTAATTACAGGGAGGTTGATGTTTTCAGTGAACTGTAATAAAGGCAAAAGTTTGCTTCTACTTGTTATCAAAAAAGCCAGATCATTACTGTAAACTACAGCATCTATATTTTTTTCTTCAATTTCAACAACAACTTTACTCTTTTCATTTTTGATAAATGCTTTTTCTACGTAGGGATGTTTTTCAATCCGATCTTTTATTATTGCCAAATTCAAATTGTTGTAACTATCTTTTCTGTCAAGTCCGGCAAATTTGAAATACAAATCTTTTGATAGATAACTGTCTCCGTTCAGCTCGATAATTTCAATTTTGCTTTCCGTTTTGTTATCAACATTAAATGCCAAGAATATTATTCCTGCTGTAATGAGAAATAAAAAAAGTATGGCTTGCTTTCTAATTGTGTTATTCATTTTTATTTTGAAATTAGATCAATAAATTTTTCGCCAAACTTCCAAATGTCACCGGCACCCATTGTCACTATTATATCATCCTTCTTATATATATTTTTTAGTAACTTAGGGAGTTTATTTTTATCCGGTTCATATATTACATTTTTATGCCCGTACTTTTTAGCAATGTCTGCGATCAATTCACCTGTAACTCCTTTAATCGGTTGTTCTCTCGCAGGATAAACGTCTGTACAGATAAAAACATCTGAGTTCAAAAACGACCTTCCGAATTCAACGTAAAAGTCTTGTGTTCTTGAATATAGATGCGGCTGAAACACAGCAAGTAATCTTCTTTTCCAACCTGACCTTATTCCAGTTAAAGTTGCATTTGTTTCTGTAGGATGATGTGCATAATCGTCAATAACCAAAACTTCATTATCATACTTTGTCTCAAACCTTCTGTATACTCCGCTGAACGAGGCCAAAGATTTTTTTATTTGATTAAATTCCAAACCGAGTTCAATCCCAATTGTTAATGCTACTAAAGAGTTTTTTACATTATGAACACCCGGGATGTTCAAAGTAACCTGACCTAAATCATTTCCATTATAAACTACATTAAATTTACTCTGATATTTTTTATGAGTGATATCAACTGCTTTAACATCTGCATTTGCAGTCAATCCGTAAGTAATTATTTTTTTATTCAAATGAGGAATAATTTCCTGTAATGCAGGTTCATCCAAACAAATTACATTGAATCCGTAAAATGGGACTTTATTCGCAAATTCGATAAATGCAGTTTTTAAGTCATCCAAATCTTTGTAAGTATCCAAATGTTCAGTTTCAAGTGTTGTAATTGCAGCAATACTTGGTGTAAGTTTCAAAAATGTTCTATCGAATTCATCAGCTTCTACAACTATGTAGTCACCTTTGCCCAATCTGGCATTAGTCCCACCCAAACCGCTTAATTTTCCTCCTACTATAATTGTCGGGTCAATTCCACCTTCGGTTAATACTAATCCAACCATCGAAGTTGTTGTTGTCTTACCGTGAGTTCCTGCGATACCAATTCCGTATTTCATCCGCATTGTTTCGGCGAGCATTTCTGCTCTTTTAATCACAGGAATTTTTCTTTCAATTGCTTCTTTAACTTCGGGATTATCTGTTGTAACAGCAGATGAATAAACAAGAACGTCCGAATCTTTTACATTTTTTGAATTATGACCGAGACTGATCTCCATCCCAAGGCTTGACAATCTTTCGGTTATTTCTGTTTTATTTAAATCGGAACCGGAAACTTTGAATCCTCTACTGTGTAGTATTTCAGCAATACCGCTCATACCTATTCCGCCAATTCCAACAAAATGTATTTTCTTAATAAACGTTTGAATCATTCTTAATCTGCTCCGGTTTAATTTAATTCTGCGAGCATTATTGCTCTCTCTGCAATAACTTTCGCAGCATCTGGTTTAGAAAATTTTTTAATATTATTTTTTAACAACTTAATTTTATCATCATCATTTATTGTTTGAGAAGTTACCACCCAAAAATCTTTTTCAAGATCATTATCCTTGATCATTAGTGCAGCTTCGTTTTCTACCATTGTCTTTGCATTTTTATATTGATGATTTTCTGCTACATTTTTAGAAGGAACAAAAATTACAGCCAATCCCAGGTAAGAAACTTCTGCAATGGTTGTCGCACCCGCCCGTGCAATAACTAAATCCGCCGAGGAATATGCTGCAGACATATCATCAATGAATGCTCTAACAATTATTCTTTTTGATTCATAGTCTTTATATTCATTGTAGTATTCTTTTCCTGTCTGCCAGATAACTTGAATGTCTTTTCTAATCATTGAATCAAGATGCTCCTTAACAGCTTGGTTAATTGATCTTGCACCTAAGCTACCACCTAATACAAGCAAAGTTTTTTTATTTTGATCTAATCCGTATTTCAACCTTGCTTCTTCTTTGTTTGTTAACTGCAAATTTATCCGGACAGGATTACCTGTAACTCTTAGCTTATCTTTGAAACGAAAATATTTTTTCGATTCTTCAAAGCTCAAGTGAATTTCATCAGCACTTTTTTCTAATAACCTATTTGTAATTCCCGGAAAACTGTTTTGCTCCATTAACAAAATTTTAGAACCAAGCGCATCGGCAGTCCAAACAACTGGGCCGGAGATATAAGCACCGCAACCGATAGTAACTCTTGGCTTAAAAGCTATATTAATAAAAAAGGACTGAACCAATGATACCAAGAGCTTCAAAGGAAATAAAATATTTTTTAATGTTATTTTTCTGGCAAAACCGCTTATCCAAATTGTTTTGAACTTATAACCCAGCTCAGGTACAACTTTTGCTTCAATTTTATTTTTTGTTCCTACAAACAAAAACTCTGCTTCACTCTTTATATTTTTAATTTGCTCAACAACTGCAATAGCAGGATAAAGGTGACCGCCTGTACCGCCACTTCCGATTAAAAATCTATATGGAGTCTTTGTTTTCATACTTGAGCTAATTTTAACTCTTTATTTCTAATTACCTGTAAACCTATATTCGTTAATATCCCTACAGACACGGCAAATATTATGATTGATGTTCCACCAAAACTTATAAACGGTAACGTTATTCCTGTTGTCGGGAAAATGCCTGTCACTACTGCAGTATTTATAAACGCTGCAATAGCTATATTAAACGTTATTCCAAAAGCAAGCAGCCTACCGAATTTATCATTTGCTTTTAATGCAATGATTAAACCGATTGTAAATATTGCCATGTACGCAAATAATACTAATAAGCTGCCAATAAATCCTGTTTCTTCACCAAGTATAGAAAATATAAAATCGCCAAAAGGCTCCGGCAGAAATAAATCGCTTTGTCGGCTGTGTCCGATTCCTACACCAAACAAACCGCCACTGCCTAAAGCTATCTTTGCCTGTTTAACCTGCAAGTTTACATCTGTTCCATTAATTAAGCTTTCCACAAAAGAAAATATTCGCGACCTTGAATGAGAAAACATTAATATTCCCAATGATGCAAAGGCTCCTGCTGAACCAACTACTCCCAGTATATGTTTTAATCTTGCACCTCCTACATATAACATCATTAGTGAAATAGAAATAATTATGATACTTGTACTTACGTTAGGCTGAATTAGAATTAAACATGCTACAAGAAAAACCCAAACCATTGGATAAACAAAACCATTTTTCAAGTTCAAAATATCTTCGTCTTTACGCTCTATCATAAACGCCAAATGAATTATGAGCACTATCTTTGCTAGTTCCGATGGCTGAAATTTGAATATCCCAAAATCAATCCATCTTGAAGCGCCTTTTACTTCCGGGGCAAATAAAGTAATTATCAACAATAAGATTACTCCCAGTAACATATACTTGCTAAACCTTTTGTAATTGTCATAAGGAATTATTGACGCAATTATCAAAGCACCTAGAGCTACAATTACTTTCCACAAATGTGACTTGAACAAAAAGTAAATGCTATTGAATTTGATCGCGCTGTAAGTGCCGCTTGCGCTCAATACCATTATTGAACCGAACACCATTAGGCATACGACACAAAAGAGTAATATTTTTATTATTGTTTTCATGACAGATTCTTTACTGCTTCTTTAAATACTTTTCCTCGATGTTCATAACTATCAAACATATCAAAGCTTGCACATGCCGGTGATAATAAAACTACATCACCTTTTTCGGCATCTTTAACGGATGATACAACACAGTCTTCCAAATTATCTTTAACTCTTACATTTACAATATCTTTGAAGAACTCAAATACTTTTTGAGCAGAAGAACCAATTGCATATAAAAGCCTTACTTTTTCCCGAACCAACTTTTTAATTTGGTTGTAATCATTGCCTTTATCTTTTCCACCTAAAATGAGAATCAAAGGTTCGGTAAAACTTCTTAACGCATACCAAACTGAATCAACATTGGTGGCTTTAGAGTCATTGTAGAATTTTATTCCGTTAAATTCGCGAACAAATTCAAGTCGGTGCTCCACTGCATCAAAGGTTGAGAAAGCTTCTTCAACTTTGGCGTTATTGATACCAATCGTTTTTGCTATCACAATTACGGACAAAGCATTTAATTGATTATGCTCACCTTTGATTCTCAACGAACCAGTATTTGTTATAATTTCATTTTTATAGATGAAATTATCGTCTTTCACATGTGTGTCTGAATTTGTATCAGTCAACGAAAAATTAATTTTAATAGGCTTGTAATTCTTGATATACTCTTTTAAGTATACATCGTCACTATTAATTATTAGATAATCTTCATCATTCTGGTTCTCATAAATTCTTAGCTTTGATTGAGCATATTTTTCAACGCTATTTTCGTATCTATCCAAATGGTCTGGAGTAATGTTTAATATTACAGAGATCACTGGTTTGAATTTATCAATGAAATCGAGTTGGAAACTTGATACTTCCAATACAACATATTCATCCTCATTTACATCCAAAACTATTTCCGAAAATGCATAACCAATATTACCGGCGGAATAAACTTTTAATCCGGCAACACTTAAAACATGTTCTGCAAGTTTTGTTGTAGTAGTTTTTCCGTTGGTACCGGTTATGGCAATAATTTTTCCTTTACAGAACCAAGATGCAAACTCAAGTTCGCTGACAACTTTAATATTTCTTTCTGCTACTTTTTTTAATATCTCAGAATCCGAAGGAACACCGGGACTTGTAATAATAAGTTCACAATCAAGAATTCTTTCACTGTGTTCGCCTGTTTCATACTCAATTGACAATTCGTCAAGTATCTTTAAATTTTCTTTTATTTTATCTGAAGTTGAAAAATCACTGACAAAAGGAACTGCACCTATTTTTCTAGCTAACTTTGCAGCACCTATCCCGCTCCTCACCGCACCGATTATTGCAATATTTTTGTTTTCTAAATTCGTCATCTGATTTTAAATGAAGCCATGCTTATTATTGCAAGAATAATTGTAATTATATAAAACCGTATAACTATCTTTGGCTCCTGCCATCCTATCATTTCAAAATGATGATGTATTGGAGCCATCTTAAATACTCTTCTTCCTTCACCGTATTTTTTTCTTGTGTATTTGAAGTAGAGTCTCTGAATTATGACCGATAACGTTTCTAAAAAATATATTCCCCCAAGAATGGGAATGAGTAGTTCTTTTTTAATTAATATTGCCATTATGCCGAATGCACCTCCCAGAGCAAGCGAGCCGGTATCACCCATAAAAATTTGTGCAGGGTAGAAGTTAAACCACAGGAAGCCTAACCCTGCACCAATTAAAGCGGCAATAAATACAGTTAATTCACCGGAGCCCGGGAGGTATATAATATTCAGGTAATCAGCATAAATGATATTCCCGGAAACATAACTCATAACAGCAAGGGCTAACATTACAATAGTCATCGTACCAATAGCAAGCCCGTCAAGACCATCTGTTAAATTAACTGCATTTGAGGTAGCAGTAATGATGAATACAACAGCAGGTATATAGAAATAGGAAAAATCGAAATTCAGATTCTTAAAAAAAGGCAACGTCGTTTCAGTGCTGTAGGGCTGAAACTCGGGCATAAAATAAATAGCACCCCCAACAAGCAATCCCACAATCACCTGTCCTAAAAGTTTATATTTGGCTATCAATCCTTGCGAATATTTTTTAACTACTTTTAAGTAATCATCTATGAACCCAACGATACTCAACCAAATTGTGCCGAATAAAACAAGTATTATATAAATGCTTTTAATATTGCTCCAAAGAAGTACAGGAATTACTACTGAAAAAATTATAATAATTCCTCCCATTGTTGGGGTGCCTGCTTTAGAGAAATGGGCCTTGGGGCCATCTTCACGAATGGTTTCACCTATCTGCAGCTTTCTTAAATAATTAATTAATTTAGGACCAATGTAAAATGCCATAACCAATGATGTAATTGCTGCAAGCATTGATCTGAAAGTCAAAAATTGAAACACACCAAAGCCCGGAGGATTAAAAACTTTTTCTATATATTCAAATAAGAAATAAAGCATTTATTACACTCTCTCTTTAATTACGTTTACAAATTCATCCATCTTCATTCCTCGTGAGCCTTTTACCAATATTGCTATATTGTTTAACTCTAATGATTTGACCAATCGCATCATTCCTTTTCTTTGCCTAAAGTGCTTTGCATTAAAGCCATTGTCAATTAATTCCCGGGAAAGAGCGCTCATAAATTTCCCAACTGAATAAAAATTTGTTATGCTGCTGTTTAGAATTTCAGAGAATAGTAATTTATGCAACTGTTCGGAGTTATCACCAAGCTCAAACATGTCTCCGGCAATTAATACCTTTTTTTCAAAAGCAGAGATATTATTCAACAATTCAATTGCACTTTTCATAGAATCCGGGCTTGCGTTATATGTATCATCTATTAACATTAAATTTTCATTATGAATAAAATCTAATCTGCCTTTGACAGGCTTGAATTTTCTAACAGCTTCATTAATCTGTTTTTTTGAAACACCTAATTCTTTGGAAACTGCAACTGCTGAGAGAAAGTTTTTTGCATTTACTGCACCCAACAAAGGGAGCTTTTCTTTTAAATTTGCCTTTCCATTCTCAATTTCGATAACAGGCCTGCCATATTTATTGTAACCCTTTAACTTCCCTTTATAATCAGCTTTGACCTTAAATCCGTAAGAAACTTTTTTCCTGATGCCTTTTGTATTCGCTTTGATTATTTCATCGTTATTGTTGATTATAATCATTCCGGAATTTTTTAACGCTTCGCCGAATAAAGCCGACTTCTCTTTGTATACTCCTTCCCTGTCGATCAAGTATTCCAAATGGGAATCCCCAATATTTGTAATTAACGCAAAATTCGGTTCAGCTATCTTAGCAGTGAAATCAATTTCGTTAAAATGATTTGTTCCATGTTCCAAAACCAAAACTTCATCTTTATCATTTGCCGATAAAATTGTCAAAGGCACGCCGATATGATTATTATTATTTGCAACAGACCTAACCACTTTGTATTTCTCTGAAAGTATATCTGCAATCATTTCTTTAGTTGTTGTCTTACCGGCACTTCCAGTAATTGAAACAACTTTATATTGATTTTTTCGTCTCCATATTTTTGCCAACTCTGCATAAGTTTTAATAGTGTTTTGTACTGTGACGATAGTACAATCGAGATCATCAAATTCTTTCAATTTGTTTCTTTGCACAACTACTGTTGTTGCGCCTTTGTTTACAGCAGCTTTAACAAAATTATGACCGTTAAATTTTTTACCTCGTATTGCTACAAATATTGAATTCTTTTTCACTATCCTGGAATCAATAAAAACCTTGGCTGTAGCTTTATAACTATCGGGGTTATAAATCACAGCAGTAGGTATGTTAAATAATTCTTCAATTGTAAATTTGTTTTGACTCATGATTCCAGATATTTTATTGCTGTTTCTTTATCGGAGAAATAATTTCTCACTCCATTAATTTCCTGGTAATTTTCGTGCCCTTTACCTGCAATTAAAATCACCGCATCCTTTTCAGAATTCTGAATTGCAGTTTGAATTGCTTCTTCCCTATTTTCAATTATGTCGTGATCGTCTCTTTTCAATCCTTTCTTTATATCCTCAATTATTGAATAGGGGTCCTCTGTTCTCGGATTGTCTGATGTAACATAAATCTTATCGCTGTATTCCTCAGCAATACTGCCCATGATGGGCCTCTTTAATTTATCCCTATCACCACCACAGCCAAATACCGTATGTACTGGATGTTCGTTTTTTACAATATTCTTTATTGACAATAAAGCTTGCTTTAAACTATCGGCTGTGTGCGAATAATCAACAATCACCCTTTTAGATTTATGACTAATCACTTCAAAACGTCCCGGTATTTGGGGAGTCGAGTTCAATCCTTCAACAATATTTTTACTATCAATCCCGAGCAAATGACAAGCAGTAAAAGCAGCAACGGCATTATATGCATTAAATCCTCCTATCAATTTTATATTGATATTGAATTCCAAACCATTCATTTTTAGCGAAAATTTTGTCCCGTTAAGATCATAACCTAAGTTCTCTATTCTGTAATTTGATTTAAGGCACTTGCCGTAACCGGAAATCATAGCGTTTGTATCTTTACGTAAATAGTCGCTGCTATCATCATCATAATTAAAAACTGCATGTGCGTCATGCTTTAGATCATCAAATAATATTTTCTTAGCATCTCTATAGCTTTCAAAATTCATGTGGAAGTCCATATGATCTGAAGTTATGTTAGTAAAAACACCCACATCAAAATCCATCCCATTTACTCTTTGCAGCTCTAACGAATGCGAGGATACCTCCATCACACAATAAGTACAGTTTTCGTTTACCATTTCATAAAGTAGTTCATTTGTTGTAGTAGATTCGGGGGTTGTTAATTTAGTACTGTACTTTTTATTACCCACATAATTTTCAATAGTTCCTATTAATCCAACATCATTACCTGCATATTCTAATATGTTCTTTATAAAAAAAGCTGTTGTTGTTTTTCCCTTTGTTCCTGTAATTCCAACCAATTTTATTTTTGTTGAAGGAAAATCGAAATACGCATTGGCTATTTGCGCTAAGGCTATTCTGCTATCTTGAACCTTTATTTTAACGCAATTCGAGTTTGTAAAAAATTGATCAGGTAAATTATTTTCTTGAACAACTATTGCTTTTGTACCTTTAGCGATTACCTCTTCAATAAAATCATGGCCGTTTACTTTGAATCCTTTTATAGCAATGAAAATTGAATTAGCGTTTACATTCCTTGAATCGAACGAAATATTATTAATAAAATAATTTTCAGGTGAACCAGTTACACTTACAGCATCCAAATGATCTAATATTTCAGTTAATCGTTTCATTAATTCAGTTTTACATTTGTTAAACTATTACTGAGACTGCACTTTAGATAAACTATATCACCTGAGTTTATTTTTGTTCCGGGTTCTATACTCTGCTCATTAACTTTGCCACTGCCGATTATTTTATAGTTTAAACCGATTTGCGAGAGTACTGATACTGCTTCACGTGTCGAATAATTTTTTAAGTTGGGCATTGTGAACCTATTTATTCTACTACCCGATTTTTTAATTCCCTTATTTGAATAATTACTTGTTTTAAGAGTATTACTTGAATTCTGATTAACTTCAGCAAACATTACATCAAACGATTCTGATTCGTCGAAATGTTCTTTCTTCTTCGGCTGTAACTGTAAATTTGCTTCGACAATTTTCTTGGTGATGTTTCTGAAAATTGGAGCTG
>CAJHYN010000430.1_pt1 | contig 11853 bp, 5 predicted proteins | sample 9198641 | NCBI WGS metagenome assembly CAJHYN01 (sample SAMEA7708370, study PRJEB35096) | sediment metagenome | biome: marine neritic benthic zone biome [ENVO:01000025]; feature: sediment [ENVO:00002007]; material: shallow marine sediment [ENVO:03000034] sea grass bed [ENVO_01000059] ... | reverse complement strand
TTCCGAAAGTTGCTGCCTACATTTACATCTTAAGATACACAAATGGCGATATCATTGATCCTGATCCGCATCTGGATATGGGAGGCAATTTTGCTCACATGATGGGAATTGACAAGCCTTATGATGATGTTGCGAGATTATATTTCTTGCTTCACAGTGACCACGAAAGCGGTAATGTAAGTGCACATACAGGGCATCTTGTAGCAAGTGCATTGTCTGACATGTATTATGCAATTTCTGCTATGATTAATGGATTAGCAGGGCCATTACACGGATTAGCTAACCAGGAAGTTTTGAGATGGATTCAAGGTGTTATGGATGAAATGGGTGGTGAGGTCCCGACTGAAGAAAAAATGAAAGATTTTGTTTGGAAAACACTTAATTCCGGACAAGTTGTTCCTGGATTTGGACATGCAGTACTTAGAAAGACCGACCCCCGTTATGCAGCTCAAAGAGACTTTTGCGTCAAGCATTTGCCGGATGATCCAATATTCAAGTATGTTGATGTACTTTATAAAGTTGTTCCGCCTATTTTGGTTGAACAAGGTAAAGCAAAAAATCCCTGGCCAAACGTGGATGCTCAATCAGGTGTCATTCAATGGCATTATGGACTTACAGAATATGATTTCTACACTGTGCTATTCGGTGTAGGCCGTGCACTTGGTGTTTGCGCAAACATAATTTGGGACAGAGCCTTAGGCTATCCTATTGAAAGGCCAAAATCATTAACAACAGCTATGCTTGAGGATATTGCAGGCATTAAATAAGAAAACAAAATCTTGATAAAAAGGGGATGTCGTTAGGCATCCCTTTTTTTGTATGTATTATTTTCTTTATTATTATTTGTTGACAAAATTTAGTTTCTAAAGCGAGCTATGAAGAATCAAAAAGACTTTCTTAATATACTTTTAGGTGGCAGAGCTTCCATTGAAGAAGAGAAGGTAGAATCTGTGTATGCTGATTTTTCCATAATTATAAAAGAAGCAATGGATAATAATTTTGTACAAAGTGAGCCTGATTTAGAAGTCTTGAAAAATATATTTGAAGCAGTGATCCCGAGTCAGTTGGTTCGTGAACTGATGAAAGAGATATCAACTGATCTGTATTACGATTTTGGTATTTATTTGAAAGAAAGCTGCAATGGGAAAGCAGATCAAATTATTCACAGCTATTTGGATTTATTTAGATACTCAGAATTTTTGGAAAGAATTTATAACGAAAGAAAATGGGATGATTTAATTTATCAACTAATAGTTTCTAGCAATTTTACTGTTGATAAACTTTTCAAACAGAGAATAAGTAACTACGGAAATAAAGCATTATTCAAAACCCTCAAAGGCTCCAAAGAAACAAATTATTCGTGGAGTTCAATTTATGAAGAAGTAGAAAAATATAGAATTGCTCTAGTTTCACAAATGAGAGATTCCCCGGAAGAAAACTTTAAGGCAGCCTTTCTTTTGGAAAATAGTTTGGCAATGGTAAAGCTTGATCTTGCTTGCTTAACTTCTGGAATCGTGAATATTATGATTCCCGCTAACTCAGTGCCTCAGCATATTTTGTATATTCTCAATAAAACAGAAGCCGGGGTTCTTTTTGTAACAAACGAAAAACAACTGGCAAAGATTAAAACAATCAAAAATGAATTGCTCCATTTAAGAAAAGTTGTTTTGCTTGAGGGGAAAAGTGCAGAAGATTGGGTGATGTCTTTAGATGAATTCTTAAGTCCTGCTCCTGAAGATCTTAAACAAAGTTCAGAAAATATTGCAGCTAAGACAACAGCTCTTTCTACTTCGACAATAATGTTTACATCCGGTACAACTGGAGAACCCAAAGGGATAGTTTTCTCTCAGGCTAATATTGTTTACAAAAGATTTTGTCGAGCAATGGCGCTGCCCAAGATAAATGATGAAGATCGTTATCTGGCATATCTTCCTTTGTTTCATACCTTTGGCCGATATCTAGAGATGATGGGAGCAATTTTCTGGGGAGCAGAATATGTGTTTATGGAAAACCCTTCTGCGGAAACAATGGTTGCAAATATGCAGCAAGTTAAACCTTCAATTTTTATAAGTGTTCCAAAGAAATGGATACAACTTTATGAAAGAATTACTTCCGAAGTTGATATTGAATTCGATGACGAGGAAACAATTACAAATAAGGTAAATGAAATAACTGGTGGAAATTTACAATGGGGACTTTCTGCGGCGGGATATTTGCCGCCTGATATTTTTCTTTTTTTTCAAAAGTACGGAATTGAATTAATGAGCGGCTTTGGAATGACAGAAGCCACGGGCGGCATAACAATGACTCCCCCAAATCAGTATGTTGAAAATTCTTTGGGTAAAGAACTGCCCGGTATTGAAATTAAAGTAGCAGAAGACGGTGAACTTCTAATACGTGGGAATTACGTAATGAAAGGTTATTACGGTGAGAGTCTCGAAGAAACTTTCGACAAGGAAGGCTGGTTTGCTACAGGCGATATAATGAAAAGAGGTGAGAACGGTTTTATAGAAATCATAGACCGTAAAAAGGAAATTTATAAAAACATAAAGGGGGAAACAATTGCCCCTCAGAAGATCGAAAACCTATTTCGTGACTTCGATTTGGTTAAACAAGTTTTCCTCGTAGGTGACCATAAACCCTTTAACACTGTTTTGATTTATCCAAACTACGAAAGTGAAAAAATAAAAGTATCTGAGTTCGATGAAACACAGCGACGAGATTCTTATTCGTCAGTGGTTGCGGCAGTAAATAATTTCCTCGCTCCTTTTGAAAGAATTGTAGATTTCAGAATTATTGAACGACCTATTTCTGCCGAGTATTGTGAACTAACTCCTAAAGGAACCTTCAAAAGAAGGATTATAGAGAATAATTTTACCCAAATTATTGATACAATGTATGAAAAAGATCATATCGATCTTTACGTTGACGGGCTTGATATAAGAATTCCCAACTGGTTTTTGAGGGAGAAGGGATGTTTGAGCGGAGATATCAAAGCAGTGAAAGATAAAATTGCTATTAAAAAGTTGAACTTGGAACTTAAAATTTCAGTAATTGATAGAGAAAAACATTTAGTAAAAATCGGAAGTTATATTTATGAAATAACAGCAAGATACATAGACTTACAAATTTTTCTTACAAATCCGCTTTACTGGTTAGGCAATGTTTCATTACTCAAGTTTACTGGGGATTCAATATTCCAGTGGTATAGGCAAAGAGATCCGGACGAAAAAATTGAATTCTATAGCACTGACGATATAATTGAGCTTAACGAAATTAAATTTTCAAAGCTGCAGAAAATAGATTTTGAGAATGAAGTTTCGTTAAGCGGGTTAAATCTAGCTGTCATTCAATTACAGATATTGAAAAGGGGATACGCTTTATTCGCTGTGAATTATTTGAATAAATTATTGCTTGATGACACTATCCCGATTTATAAGCTTGCAAAAAGTATTCTTATGCGTCCGCAGTTAACTACCTATTTGAGTGTTAGACGGAGAATGTTTTTAATTGCTGCTAAGCATTTAAAGACTGCTGAGCTTAATTCTCTTTTTGATACCTATTTGGCGAGAGATAAAAACCTTTTGGACGAAGATTTAATTAAAGAGTTTGTACAAAACGGAAAGGGGATTGATTACTTAGAAACAGTTGAGTTTCAAATTCAAAAGGCTTTTGAAGAAAAATCTTGGAACAGAAGCATTAAGGGTTCCTCTTTGTATGGATTACTTAATTTATTATGCAGTATGGGAATACGCCACCCTGCCCGATACAAACAAATAAGACAAATATTTGTTCGTTATCAATTAACAAAAGATTGGAAAGAGTTTTCAATTTTAGCCGGAGATTTGCTGACTAAAGTTAGGACCGGTTTCAGAGAATGGCTTGGTGAAAATCAAAGTGTCGCAGTTGACGTTGAGACAGGAGAAGAATACGGCTGGGAAGATGTTTTAGCTTTTGAACCGGATATTCTACCCGGGGATAAAGAAAGTATTACAAAAGTGATTTTTGAGACACCACTGATACGTGAGGCAATCTTCCTTTTCTCCAAAGGCGTGATGATTCGTCTCAGTGATATTCTGCCTTCGGGAATTTGGGTAAGCTATTTGGGGGATTTCGAAAATGTCTCGTGTTATCGCGTTAACGTTCAAACCAGGTTTCAAGGGGCTTTCGAATTTATAATTAATATTAGTAAAGAAATGAGTTTTGATGAAGTTAGGGAAGAAGTTAACTGGGAAATCCTTTCAGGTTCAAAAGTATCCGGACAAGTTTTAGCAGGAGAGGTTGGCGGACTGTGGGAAAATTATAATTTATGGACCCAAGAATATGTTTCAGGCTATCCGGTTTATCAGTTTATAAAAAGATCAATCAGAAAAAAAGATGACCAGGAAAAGCGTCTTTATCATTTATGGCCTTTCTTAGTATGGAATGCTTCAACTGCTTATTATAATTTCTGGAAACTTACTGATTATCAAATGATGATAGCCGGACCTTCTTCTAGAAACATTATCATCCCTACGCATGACTATCAAACGGGAACAAGGCTTGTATCAATTACAAATAGAATAAAGTCAAATTCAATTTACGACTTACTTCAAAAACTAAATGAGCATTTCATCAGAGTTACGGAAACAGAATTTACTTTCCTACACAGAGATACGATTTGGAATTATGTCTTTTCAGGAATAATAAATGCTGAGGGAACAGAGAAAGGGTTAAAAGTTTTATACAGATTATTGGAACACAAAGAGAAATTATATGAACTTGAAAATTCAACTCGCGTTGAAGACAGTTTAAAAGAATTTCTTTCAAATATTGAAAAGAACGGTTTTCTCCCCAAACGCTTGTATTTCGCGATTAAAAGATTTCATCGTTGGTTTAGGCTGAATAATGATGCTACTGCAAGTGCACAGGCAGAAATGCTTAATGAATTATATGAAACTTATAGGCTTTCTGAACTTGAATTAGGTTTCCCGGCAACAAGAACAAGATTTTTTTATGAAACTGTTTTCTTGCATTCACAAAGAAACTTGAGAAGCATTTTAAAGGAAATAATAACTGAACAAAGAAAAAGGGAAATATCAAAAGAAGACGCCTTGTCTAAATTCTCCAATATTAAAAATGAATTGGAAATTTCAAGAGATGAAGAATACTTTATTTCACGATTAACCTACCCACATATAAAACCGGCTGATTTTGTTGAGCTAATATATTCAAAAACAGAAGGCGCACCTTCAGTGAATCTTGTAGTGCAGTATCTTGATTATGATGGCAATCCCTTCTCAATTAGAAAACCGGTTTCACCAAAAGAAATTTCGCGTCTTCATCAATTATTTCTTGAGGAAAATTTGATGGTAACCTTTAAAGCCGAACATCAATTTTTGGTTGCGATATCAGATAGAGGATACATAATTGGAGGGTTGTTCTATTTTTGTTCATCGGAAGATACAATTCATATGGACAAAATTGTTGTTTCGGAGAGATACAGAAGGCTTGGAATAAGCGATAAGCTAATGAATGAGTTATTTAATCGTCAACTAGCAGAAAAGATTGATTATATAACTACCGGTTTTTTCAGAGCGGAATATTTTTACAAGTTCGGTTTTAAAATTGAAAAAAAATATACCGGTTTAGTGAAGGAATTAAAAAAATCATAAAAAAGTCTTAAATAATTTTAGAAACTCCATAGACATAAAAATATTTTTTATTATCTTTAAAAATTATTTTTTTAGCCATCGGAGTAAATGAAGAGAAAGAAGAAAGTCAAGTACATTTTCATAACCGGTGGTGTCGTATCTTCTCTCGGCAAAGGAATTACAGCCTCATCATTAGGCCTCTTACTCAAACTTCGCGGATATAGTGTCACAATTCAAAAATTTGATCCATACATAAACGTTGATCCCGGTACAATGAACCCGTTTCAACATGGTGAGGTTTATGTTACTGATGATGGTGCTGAAACAGATCTTGATTTAGGGCACTACGAAAGATTTCTTGACGTTAGTATGTTCAAAGCAAATAACACAACTACAGGCCAGGTTTACAATGAGGTAATAACAAGAGAAAGACGGGGCGACTATCTAGGTGCTACGGTGCAGGTTATTCCACATATCACCGATGAAATTAAAAAAAGAATGAAGCTTCTTGGTGAAAGCGGCAATTATGATATTGTTATTACAGAAATAGGTGGTACTGTTGGCGATATTGAAAGCTTGCCATTTATGGAAGCTATGCGTCAGTTGATGACTGAGCTCGGCAGAAAAAACTCAATGTGTATCCACGTTACTCTGGTACCTTATATCAGCTCTGCAGGTGAGATGAAAACAAAGCCGACGCAGCATAGTGTTAAGAATTTGTTGGAGTTGGGAATCCAGCCGCAAATGCTCGTTTGCAGATCAGAAGAATCTCTTCCCCAGGAAATTAGAGATAAAATTTCTTTGTTCTGTAACGTTGAATCTGAGTCTGTTATATCAGCGTATGATGCTTCTTCAATTTATGAAGTTCCGTTAATACTTCATCAGCAGTATATGGATTTATTGGTCTTAAATAGATTAAAATTACCTGATATCTCGATTGATTTAAGCAAATGGAAAGGCTTTGTTGAAAAAGTAATTGAACCAACTGGTGAAGTTAATATTGGTGTGGTTGGGAAATATACTGAAGTACCGGATGCATATAAAAGCATTTTAGAATCTTTTATTCATGCCGGAGCTGAAAACAATGTAAAAGTAAATGTGAAATATGTTAGATCCGAAGATATTGAAGACAATTGCTGTGATGAATATTTAGATAGTATCGATGGTATTTTAATTCCTGGTGGATTTGGTGAAAGAGGAATAGAAGGTAAAGTTGAAGCTTGCAGGCATGCACGTGAAAATAATATTCCTTTCTTTGGAATTTGTCTAGGAATGCAGTGTGCAATTATTGAGTATGCCAGAAACGTTTGCGGAATTAAAAGAGCCAATAGTTCTGAGTTTACAAGAACTAAGTACAATGTGATTGATATTATGCCTGAACAGAAAAAAGTTAAAGTCAAAGGTGGGTCAATGAGACTTGGTGCTTACCCATGTGATTTAACAAAAGGCTCTAAATCTAGGGCGGCTTATCGTAAAGACAAAATCAGTGAAAGACACAGACATAGATATGAAGTTAATAATGAATTTAGGAATATTTTAACAGAACAAGGAATGGTTATCAGCGGTGTTTCACCGGATAATAAATTAGTTGAAATGATTGAATTAAAAGAACACCCTTGGTTTGTTGGCTGCCAATTTCATCCCGAATTAAAATCACGAGCAACTAAGGCTCATCCTCTATTTAGAGAATTTATAAAAGCCTCACACAAGTATTCACTTTCAAAAAAAAAATAATGCGTGTTTTATTATTCGCATTATTGTTACTTCCTTTTAATAACTTATATCAACAAAATTTGGATTCCCTTATTTCAAAGGGTCTGGAAGAATCTTATAATTTTGATTTTGAATCTGCAATAAAAACATTCAACGAAATAATTAATCATAATCCAGAGTTACCCCACGGATATTATTATTTATCACAAATTAATTTGTGGTTTTTTATTGGGAGTAGCGATACAAACTACTCGAAGGCATTTAACAATTATTTCGAAAAGACAAAAAAATTGTGTGAAGTGCAAATTGATTTAAATAGGGACAAATTAGAATCAAAATATTATCTAGGAGCTGCCCATGTTTTAAGATCTCTATCCCTAATTTATGCTGGCGAATATTGGTCGGCTTTTAGATCGGCTGATGATGGTGTTTCGCTTTTAGAAGATTGTATTGGCGATAATCCTGAATATTATGATGCTTATTTAGGAATTGGGATTATTGGGTATACATTTAGTTTTATCCCTTCATTTTATAAATTCTTAATAGGCCTGTTTGGAGTTCCTTCAGATAAAGAAGAAGCAATTGAGTATTTGGAAACAGCGTCTCAGAAAGGGAAGTATACCAAAATAGAATCCCAATTTTATTTATCGAAAATGTTAAACGACTATTCGGCTGACTATGATAGATCGTTAATGATTTTGAAAAAACTTTCCGAAGAATTTAACGACAATCTTCTAATTAAATACCAATTGGCAATTACAAATATTCATTTGAACAATTTTGATAATGCTGAAGAAAATCTTTTTGAAATAATTATTGAAGAAAATGAGAGATTTAATCAGACTATCGCTTTATCTAACATGTTATTAGGTGATATTTATTTTTGGCGGAACGAATTCAATAATGCATTACAGTACTATAAGCTATTCATTGAAAAAACCAGATCACTTGAATATAGTGGGTATGTAAATTTTCAAATGGCGTTATGTTTTTCAATTTTGAAAAACGAAATTGAAGCAAAAAAGTATTTGCTGCTAGGCAGAATAGGAAATCATGATATTGACGAAGATGTATATGCAAAAACTAAATGTGAGTATTTTTTTGAAAACGGATTCAGTAAAAACCTACTTTTATTACTTCAGGTACAAAATTATTTGAAAATTGGAAGAATTCAAGGTGCAAAAAATATTTTGAAGAGCGATAAAACTGAACTTACAAGTTCAATAGAAAAAGCTTATTCGAATTATTTATATGCAGAACTAAATTTTATAGAAAAAAAATATGACCATTCTCTAAATTACGCTGAGAAAATAGCAGTAGAGGATTTTGAAATATTCAATTGGATTATTCCTAAATCGTTTTTATTACGTGCAAAAATCTATTTAGCTTTGAACGAATTTAGTAAAGCAGAAAACATGCTTGATGAGGTGGAATCAAAAAATGAGTTTGAGCATGAAAAGTTTATTCAATCCCAAATAACCAGATTAAGAAAAATACTTCAAAAAAAGTGAATTAAAGAACATAATTCAAATAATTCGCTTAATAAGCTCACAATAATTTATTATATTTAGTATTAAAAATTTTCGTAAAAATATCTATTTATGTATAGGATTGCAGTATTCGTATCAGGAAGGGGATCAAATTTAAAATCAATTCTAAGTTATATTAAAAACGAAAATTTACCAATTGAAATTTCAGCTGTTGTTAGTAATAAATTTGATTGCCAGGCAATTGAATTTTCGGAACGTAATAATATTTCGACTTTCTTGGTTAGTTCTGTTGTAAAAGATGCTTATGTAAGTTATTCTGATTTAATAAAAATATTCAATCAAAAAAAAGTTGATCTAATAGTTTTAGCGGGTTTCTTAAAAAAAATTCCTGATATATTCGTAAATGCGTTCGAAAATAAAATCATAAATATTCACCCTGCTCTATTACCTTCCTTTGGAGGAAAGGGAATGTACGGTATCAATGTACACAAAGCTGTTTTTGAATCAACGGCTAAAGTATCCGGGGCAACTATTCATTTAGTCAATAACGAATATGATAGAGGGACAATTGTTGCCCAAGAATGTGTTGATTTAAATGGAGTTAATTCACCTGAAGAAATTGCAGAAAGGGTATTAAAAATTGAACACGAACTGTTGCCTTTGATTATAAGAAAATTTGCAGAAAATAAAATTGAAGTAGTTAATAACAGAATATTGATAAAATAATTTTTGGAGAACGATTGAAGAAGTTTGCTCTTATTAGTGTTTCCGATAAATCAGGCATAGCGGATTTTGCAGAAAAATTAATTGAACTGAATTACAATATTTTAGCTACAGGCAATACTTCCAAACTAATAAAAGAAAGAGGTATTGAGTGCACGGAGATTTCCGATGTTACAAACTTTCCAGAAGTTTTCAGCGGAAGAGTAAAAACTTTGCATCCACTCATATTTGGCGGAATTTTATTTAGGAGAGATAATCGAAGCGATATTGAAGAAGCTGATTCAAACCGGATAACCCCAATTGACATTGTGTGCGTTAATCTCTATCCTTTCCCGCAAGTTGTAAATAATGATGAAATAGATCTTCAAACAAAAATTGAAAATATTGATATTGGTGGACCGAGCTTAATAAGAGCAGCAGCAAAAAATTACAAGTATGTTTCTGTTTTAACAAATCCGAATCAATATGATAATTTTATTGAAGAACTTAGGAACAATAAATTAAATATTGATTCAAGAATTAAGCTTGCAAGTGAAGCCTTTGCACACACATCATTTTACGATACTATCATTGCAGACTTTTTTGAATCAGAATTTGAGTTTCCAAAAGAACACTTCAGAGTAAACCTTCCCAAAAGCAAAGAACTAAGATACGGGGAAAACCCTCATCAAAAAGCTTTCATTTACGGTGATTTCGAGAAGCATTATCAAGTACTTCATGGGAAGGAACTTTCGTACAACAATATTATCGATCTACATGCAGCTGTTGAATTAGTAAAAGAATTGGATGAATACTCGTGTGCCATTATAAAACATACGAATCCTTGCGGAGCTGCTACATCAGCTTCAGTTTTAGATGCTTATGAAAAAGCCTTGTCATGCGATCCAACATCCTCCTTCGGAGGTATAGTTGCATTCAATAATAAAGTAGATAAGCAAACAGCTGAAAAGCTAAACGAAATCTTTTTTGAGATAATTACTGCGCCGGATTTTGATGATGATGCGTTGGAAATATTGCAGAAGAAGAAAAACCGCAGGCTTGTTAAGTTTAATAACTCTGACAGTCTCGACAAATATATTGTAAAAAATATTCCCGGAGGATTAATAGTTCAGGAGAAAGATAACTCGACTTTGAACGATATTGAGTTAAAGTTAGTCACGGTTAAAAATAATAGAGAAGATGAGCTAAAAGATTTAGAATTTGCATGGGTAATTTGCAAGCATGTTAAGTCAAACGCGATCGTTTATGTGAAAGGTCAAAAGGCCATTGGAGTAGGTGCGGGACAAATGTCACGAATTGATTCATCAAAAATTGCTGCGGTAAAAGCAAAAGAATTTGGGCATGATTTGAAAGGCGCTGTTGCTGCATCTGATGCCTTTTTTCCTTTTCCGGATGGGGTAATTGAAATAGCATCGCATGGAATTACAAGTATTATTCAGCCCGGCGGCTCTGTCCGTGATGAAGAAGTTATTGAAGCCGCTAATAAACATAATATTTCAATGGTATTTACCGGAATCAGAAATTTTAAACACTAAGAGGTTGTATGGGAATTTTTGACTTTTTTACTTCCGATGTCGCAATTGACCTTGGCACGGCAAACACACTTATTTATGTTAAAGGAAAAGGCATTGTATTAAATGAACCTTCAATAGTTGCTTTCGACAGAAATACCAAAAGAATTATTGCACTTGGTAATGAGGCAAAAGAAATGCAAGGAAGGGAGCACCGTGAAATAAGGGTAACTAGGCCAATGAGAGACGGTGTGATTGCTGATTTTGAAATTGCCGAGGGAATGATTAGGGCATTTATAAAAAAAGTTGTTACTAGCGCTTTCTCAAGTAGGCGAATAATTATTGCTGTACCTAGCGGTGTAACTGAAGTAGAAAAGAGAGCAGTAAGAGATGCTGCCGAACATGCCGGTGCAAAGGAAGTTCACCTAATTGCTGAACCAATGGCTGCAGCGATTGGTATTGGAATTGAAGTGGAAGCGCCTGTTGGTAACATGATTATAGATATTGGTGGTGGTACAACTGAAATTGCAGTAATAGCTTTATCCGGCATTGTGAACGAAGAATCAATTAGAATTGCCGGTGATGAAATGAATAATGCTATCATGCAGTTTTTCAAAAAAAGTTATAATCTATTGATAGGCGAAAGAACTGCTGAAGCTATTAAATGCGAAGTAGGTTCAGCTGTCCCGTTAAAAGAAGAAATTACAATTCATGTTAAAGGAAGAGATTTGGTTGGCGGTATTCCAAAAACTGCAGAAGTAAGCTCTGTTGAAATTAGAGAGG
>CAJHYN010000560.1_pt1 | contig 11890 bp, 4 predicted proteins | sample 9198641 | NCBI WGS metagenome assembly CAJHYN01 (sample SAMEA7708370, study PRJEB35096) | sediment metagenome | biome: marine neritic benthic zone biome [ENVO:01000025]; feature: sediment [ENVO:00002007]; material: shallow marine sediment [ENVO:03000034] sea grass bed [ENVO_01000059] ... | reverse complement strand
GGGATTATAGAAAAAAATCCTGACTTAATTTTAATTTACTTAGGCCATAATGAATATTATGGCGCACTTGGAGCAGGGTCAAGTCAATCTTTTAGCTCTTCTATAACTTTAACGAAATTACTATTAAAGCTAAACAGGCTGAAAACTTTTGAATTGTTAAGAAATATGATTGCAGGAGTCTTTAGCAGTTTTGCCGATGATGAAAAATCATCCGATGGTACCTTGATGGCAAAAATTGCGAGAGAAAAACTTATTGAATTAAATTCAGAGACTTATAAGAAAGGCTTAGAACAGTTTGAAGGAAATATGAGGGATATTTTAACTTTATGCAAAGAATCAAAAGTTAATGTTATCATAGGGAAGCTTGCTTCCAATCTTAAAGATTTAGCTCCTTTCAATTCTATAGAAAACTATATTTACCCTCAGCCAATAGAAATTTTTGAAGAAGCAAAAGATTATCTCAAGAATAAAGAAATCAATAAAGCCGACTCTCTCTTCAGATATGCAAAAGACCTTGACGGACTAAGATTTAGAGCTCCAACGGAAGCAAACGAAATAATTAAAAAATTCGGTGGAGAATTTAATTATGCTGTTGCAAATGTGGATTCATTTTTAACTCTGAATAGTTTTGGAGGAGTTATTGGAAATGATTTAATGACAGACCACTTACATCCAAATGTTAAAGGATACCAACTAACTGGAAGAATTTTCCTTGAAGAGATGATAAAGAATAACTTTTTACCAAGCACCGAACAAAAAATTAAAAATGTTGAAAAGATTGATAGCCTTGTAAAAGCAAATTATAATTTTACAAAATATGATTCTGCAATCGCTTCGTTTAGAATAAAAACACTTAAAAACAACTGGCCTTTCATAAACCCTAGAAATAAACGACCTAATTCGGAAATATTAAAAACAAATTCTTTTGAAGAAAAGGTTGCACATGAAGTGCTTAATAGTAGTATCTCCAGAAATGAAGCAAGATTGAAGATTGCCAAATTTTACCTCAATAAGAAAGATTATAAATCCTTTTTAAATGAAATTATTGCTCTTTCAGAGGAGTTCCCAATAAACAATGGTTATTATAATGATGCATCAACAGAACTGATAAAGGCTAAAGAATATGACTTTGCTATGAAATTGCTGAGGAAAAGTTACAGAATGAAACCGGATGTATTTAATTCAAAGTGGCTAGGCATAATAAGTTTATCCAAAAAACAAGCCGACAAAGCAATAGATTATTTGTTGTTCAGTAACAAATTAAAGAATAATGATCCACAAGTGTTTTATAATTTAGCAGGAGCATACTTAGAGAAAAAAAAATATAAAGAAGCTTTAGATGTTATTAATTCATGTCTTAAAATTGATCCAAATTTTCCTAATGCAAATATTTTGAAAAACCAGTTGGAAGCAATTTTAAATTAATTTAACTAACGAAGAAGGAAAAACACTGTCCATAACTTCATGGAGTAATTTTGAAAAGCTAAAAAAACCGGTACAACAGCTTGTACCGGTCAAATTAATTAGTATCTTATTCCAATCGAAAAGTGTTGAGTATTATCAAGGATTCCAAAATCTTGGTAAGCGTAGTCGACATAAATTCCTAATCCTGGCCCTAAGCTATATTGTAAACCAACACCTAAAGTAAGCCCTTCTTCACTATTATCAAGGAATAAAGATTTGTAACCACCTCTCAAAGAGATTAAATCATAGATGAGATATTCAGCACCTACGTTTAATGATTCGTCGTTATCATTTGGATGTAATGCATCAGCACCAATTGTAATTCTATGTCCATCGATATCTATAACGTCCATTGCTAAACCAATTCTGAATAATAGTGGAAGAGGGTATTCATCAGTTCTAAGTTCAGCTAGAATTTGGTCGTTATTTCCTTCAATTTGCTCATCAATATCATGTTGTACAAATAAATCTTTTCCATCCAAAGTCATATCTCCGCCAAAATTTGAGATAGACGCGCCAATTCTTAAACCATAGATATCAGACAGGAATAAGACTCCTAAATCAAATGCAACCGTTGATGCGGATGAATTCCAGATCTCCTGATTAACAAATTTAGCTGTTCCACCCAACGCAAATTTGTCGGTCAAATTATACGCATAAGTAACACCTAGCGAAACATCTTGAGCAGTGAAACTTTGGCCTGTGCCGTCCTGTTCTGCTAATGTTGTTACTTCCATATCACCGTAATCCAAAACAGTAACACTAAGTCCTGCTGTACCCATTGCACCTAAATCTAAAACAGCACCTGCCCAATTATATTTAATGTCGGCAAACCAAGAGCTATGAGTAAACATTGCGCCGCTCTGCATCATTTGTGCAGCACCTGCAGGATTCCAATAAAGAGAACTGACATCGTTAGCGGTTGCAACAAACGCACCACCCATTGAAACTGCTTTTGCTCCTATCGCAATATTTAGAAACGGAGCTGCTGTTGAACCAACTTTTGATTGAGCGTTTACCACTCCCATAAACAAGATAATATATAATAAAATTAGTTTTTTCATTTCAAACTCCGTTATTTAATAAGAGCAAATTTGTCAATTTTAGTACCTACATCCGGAACTTCAATTACATATACATAAACTCCGTAAGCAGCGTCGAGGTTTTCTTCTGTCCTTAAATTCCAATAAACATCGCCGACAAACAAATCCTCATGATATAAAGTCTTAATAAGCTCCCCTCGAACTGTGAAAATGCTTATTTTTGCACCAGGAGGAACATAGGTAAATCTAATTTCCCTCTCGCCTCTACCACTTGTTTGCGTACTTAATAACCTAGCTTCAGCTGAGTGAGTAACAACATAAGGATTAGGAACAACCTTGATTCTATCTAAACTTGCTCCTGCTATATTTTTATCTAACTCTGCACCTTCAACACTGAATGTAAAAGAATCACTTGATGAGAAAGGCTTAAAAGTCCTGAAAGAAAATGTGCCCTGAGTTTCTAACGGAGCATTTTGTTCACCATAAAACATGTTGATTCTCCATGTCCTCCAAATTTGGCCGTTTAGATTTTCCTTAAACCACATACTATAAGTTGTACTTACGGCACCTGCAATCGGCAAGTAAACAATATCAACATTTTCTCCGGTAGTTAAATTTGTGACTGTAAAATTAATATCTCTTGCCGGAATTATGTTGGAAGGACTAGGAGGAAACAAAGTATCAGCCACTGATTGTCCCACGATATTATCAAAAAAATCGATTCTATAATCAAAAGGAACTTGAATTCCGATAAACGTACTATCAGGACCAGGGTTAGAGGGAGTAAAAACAATAGTATTAAAATTAGGGGCAGGGTCTGATCCTATACCTTCAAAGCCTGTACCTGCCGAATCCATGGAAATAACATCATTAAAAAGACTAATCTGAACTCCATGTCTTATTGGTGTACTTTCACCAAAGTTTGTACTCCTATTTATCAAAGTATCGAATGATGCTGTATAAGAATTCTCTGTAATAGCTAGTGTTCTACCATTTACAACAATTTCTTCATTACCTGATGGGATTGAAATTGTTGCGCTAGGATCAACAACAAATGTTTCACCAGAGTTTGGTATTGATACTGTGTCAGGCGTCTGCAGATCTAGCAAAGACCAGTTCTTAGTATTTCCTTCTAAACCTTCCTCTTCGAAAACAATCCTATAGCTAAATCTGTCTCTTATTTCAGCTTCATCAATAATTTCAACAAAACCAGAACCTGTGCCGCTAAAATTTTCTGACTGAGATAACTCTGTTGCGTTTGGCGGCAAATATCCAACCGGTCTTCTTCCGGGAGTAATAAACGCAGTATTATCGTCTGTAAGAATTTCGCCTGTATTGGTTCTAAAAATAAATTTAGAATTTTCTTCAGGGAAAATCGCAAGTGCTTCATCTCCTCTGTCAAAAGCAGTTACAGCATAATAATATGTTTGACCAGGAATTACTGTTGAATCAACAAATACATTCGTAATGCCTGAACTACCTTCTAGTCCATTTTCGTTATCGCCTAAAAAATATGTTACTCCACCAAAAGATGTAAGAAGATCTCTTGTAGGTAAGTAAAATCCGCTGATATTATCTTCTAAATCAAACTGAGCAATTGGCTTATCAAAAGATAATACCCCGAGTGCGTTTGTAATTACACGTGCATCTCTGAAGTTAGCATCTGTAGATCTGTATATTTTGTAACCCTGAAAATCTCTCTGCTTAGTTACGAAGTCTCTACTGTTTTCTGATTTTTCACCATCCCAGTAAAGTATAACTTTTCCATCTTCATGCGTAATATTAATGGTGGGTTTACGAGGCGCTTGCGGAAATACATAACCTGAATTATATATTTGCTGCACTATTCTTTGGTTATTTTCAATATCTCTCTGATCTTCACCCCATAAAAGAGCTACAGAGAATCTTTCTGCTGCTTTGGGGAAAAGAGGGAAATATCCAGAACTGTAAATAAAGTCACCATCCTGCGGTAAGGGTGGAATAATATCAAATCTACCTGGAGTCATTCTATTCCAAACAAGGGAATCAATACTTAAATCAGGAGATGCTGAATTTGAAAAAAAGTTAAAGGCTGTAAGACCAATTTGATCAGATTCATCAGGGTCAGTTTTACCAAAATTTGGTTCACCTTGAGTAGGAAAACCATCGCCTTCCCCAAAATCCGGCCCTGGATAATCTTCATCTTCCGGACCTAAACCATCTTCCCCTAAATCATCAAATTCAGGATTCCAGTCTCCATCTTCATCAACGTCATTATCTCTTCTTTCGTCGATAAGAGGATCGAATCTACCTTGACCGGTAACATAATTTATATAAGATACAGGTAAATCTTCTCTTTGAATTCTTGTTAAATGATGAACAGTTTCATTTTCATCAATAAGCCCATCTAAATCGTTATCAAAACCATCATTAGCAGTAACATCCGGCACAGCAACATTTCCGTTGATAATCTGCGCTATGTGTCCTTCCCTAAAAACAGTTATACCGGGTTCTATTACCACCTCAGTACCCAAAGTTACAACCCTATTTATACCTGCTGTAATAGTATGAATTTCTCTTTCAAAGCCGTTGTTTTCATTTTGAGTAATAAGAACAACTCTATCACCAACATCATAAGTTACAGGGAGAAAATCTGCTGCGTCAAATCTTGGTGAAGATTGATCTTGGGAGTCATTATCGTTATCTATTCCATCAGAAACGTTACCAGGTGATTCTAAAAAAGCATAGCCAACCCAACCAACTTTTTGACCTCTATTACCAACTCCATCGCTATCAAATGAGAATGTAATAGCGTCCTCAACCCGGAATGTGCCTAAGTCATCCTGGCTATCACCGTCACCGCCAGCTAGTGTACCTACTATTGTACCAAAATTCGTTCTTCTGTAAGTATGAGTGCCGTCGTTTGTTATATCGTAAAGCCAGAAAATCGCATCTTCAGCGAGGAATGAAGACCATTGAAAACCTCTTTGTCTCATTCTTAAACCCATACCATTTCTGCCAAGATCGTTTGCGTCAGGCGAAAAGTTTGCATTAAATTCATCATCCCAATGGTCATCTGCTTCAAAAAATGATTCCTGGTCAGCATTAAAAATTCCGCGTCCGAAAAATCCAAACCATTGTGTATTACCATCTTCATCTTTCCAGGAATTTGCAATAGGGTCATTCCAGCCTTCAATTGGCCATGAATTCGGGATATGGCTCATAGCTACTGTTTCAGAGTTAGGGTTTCTGAAGCCAGGTGTCGGATTCCATCCCCAGTGATAATTCTGGGTAGGGTGTCGTTCATTGAATTGCCCATTTCTAGGACCCCGGGAAATTACAACTGATTGAAGAGTGTCATTTGAATTATTAACAAACTCAACAGCTATTAAAGGAATCATATCACCAATATAATTTTCTCCTGAACCAATTGGCCATTCACCCCTAATATCAATTCCTTGATTGATACCTGCAATCTGTCCGTCGTTATAAAAGGAGATGGCAGCTCTGTTTCCAGTGTGAAGACCTATAGTTCTAAGTGCAGGATCACTGTACTGAGCAAGTATAGGTATGTAACCCAGTAGAATTATTAAAATTATTTTTTTCATGTTACTCCTCTTAAATACAATTTTTTAGTTTACTTTTTAATCTAAAAATTAACTGACATTCCTAATTCAACTCTCCTTGGTTCAGAGAAAAAGAAAGGATTTGTATAAAATTCATCTAATGTGTTATTAAATAAAGTTGGATTTATTTTTTCTGCTTCCAATTTGGTGAAATTAAAAAATGGATCACCTGAATCGGTATTCACATTTAGAGGATTTTCCGAATCTAATAAATTAAATACTTTTGCGAATATTGAAAATCTTAAATCTCCAACTAAAATATCCTTAAATACTCTCAAATCAATATTAAAAATCGAAGGTTTATCGTCACTATTTCTTGGGAATGCGTTTTGTGTTACTCTGGTATTTTTATTAACTCCTGGTGTAAAAGGCTGACCGGTAAAGAAATTACCAATTATCGAAATACCGTAATTACCCGGTTGGGAATAAGCAACCGATAGGTTTAACGTATGAGTCTGATCCCAATTCAAAGGAGCTATAAATGTTTCAGGCAAAGCCCCTCCATTTATTGCATCCCTTGCATCTGCGGGGTTAGAAGCATTACCTTCTGTTACTGAAAAAGTGTAGTCAATATTTGTAGCTAATCCCTCACTAAAACGTTTGGTAAACTTAACTATAAATCCTTTTGAAGAACCAAAGTCTGAATTAATATATTTACTGTAAGTTTTGTCACCGCCGAATACTAAAATTTCCGCATTCTGTGTACCACTCAGATCTCTGAAATCTTCAAAAAACATAGTCAAATCTATAGCCATATCGTCACCGATTTGCTGCTGTAAACCAATTTCACCTTTAACAGTTTGCTGGGGATTTAAATCTGCGTTTCCAATGGTTCCAACATTACCGGAACCATCTGCTATTTCGAATTCAGGGTTCTCATATAAGAATTGATATCTAGGCAATTGGAAAAAATGCCCGTATGAGAAATGTATTACTCCTTTATCAGAAATCGGAAATGCAAGACCGACTCTTGGACTTACTTGAGTTTTAACTGAAGCATCTTCCCACCAATACTGTTCTCTATCAGAAACAGTTTTTAATGTTTCACCCTGTTCTTCATCTAAAACACCGTTTCCGTTCAAATCATTAAACCTATTATCAGGTTTTAACGGGTTAACAATATTTGGATCAGTCGGATCTGCTAAAACTCTTCCGTCAGGATCAAAGACATCAAACCTTACACCCAAATTAAAAATTAAACTAAAAGCTTCAAATTTGGATTGAATATAAGCAGCACCCTCAAGAGGATTTCTTGTATATTGATCGTTGTCCAAAGAGGTTAAAGGAGGTGCAACAACGTTATAAGGTGTTACTCTTTGTCCGTTCTCATCAGTTGCAGGTGCCAAAGTTACATCATGAAAATAAACTTGATGCCTTTTAAATTCTCCACCAAATTGAACATTTATTTCTTGTGTTAATTGGGAGGTAAAATCCAATTTTGCGAGATAAGTCCCGGTATTTCTAATAAAACGTTGGTCATTTGTTCCGCCAACTGCAAAATTGTGAGGTGGCCTTTGACGAATATCATTATCTACATAATTAGTTGGTCTGTTTGGGTCGCCGGTATAAATATCATCAAACAGCCACATTCTGAAATCATTGAAAAAATATGATAAATTTAATGTATAGAAACTGCTGCCGGATATTGCATGATTAATCGCAAAGATATGAGAAACTGATTCTTCAAATCTGTTTAAATTATTATCCGGAGTAAGTCTGTTGAAACTATCATAAGTATCCTGATTGTAAATTTCATAATCCAATTTATCAAACAAATAGTTATAACTTATTTTGAATCCGGGAAATAAATTGTATGACAATTTACCTTGAGCAAAATATGATTCTCTCCAATTCATGGGGACAAACTCATTATCACCATTCTGAGTAATAAAGAATTGAGTGCCGCCTGAATTGGGCACCTCCAAGGCTATATCATCAGTATTATAAGTTCTTCTACCATAAACATATCCATCATTATACAAATATCTTAAGTTTGCATAGAAAAATAGCTTATCCCTTAAAATAGGACCGCTCAATGAACCTTCAAAGTTTCTAATTGCAGTTGGGCTAAAATCATCAACATTCCAGAAAACATCGTCTTGGCTGGAAACATAGTCTCCCACATATGATGATAGCCTGCCTTTGAAATCATTGCTGCCATCTTTGGTAACAGTATTTACTACACCTGATAATGCTTGACCATATTCGGCATTGAATGCACCTGAGATCACCTGTAATTCTTGAACAGCATCAGAATTGACATTAACAACACTACCGCCATCATATGAATCAGTAACCGGAACACCGTCTATTTGATATGTAACTTGTCCACTTCTGCCGCCCCTAAGGTGTAGAGAACCATCTTGGGAAACAACAATACCGGCTTGTAAAGCCAGAACATCTGAAATTTCAGTAACCGGCAATTCCTCGATTAAATCGTCTCCAACAATTGCGGTAGAAGCAGTCAAATCTTTTTGAATCAGCGGTCTAGTCGCTACAATTACAACCTCTTCCCCAAGTTCAATACTTGTATCAGTTAACTGGAAATCGAGATTAGTTGTTAAATCAATTGACACTCTAATATTTTCGTAGGTTACAGAATTGTAACCGATTGCCGAAGCTTTTACCGAATAAGTACCGGGCGGTACATTAAGAATAGTATAATAGCCATCCAGATCACTTGCTGCGCCGTAACTCGTACCCATAACAATAATGTTCACAAATGGAAGTGGCTCGCCAGTGTTTGGATCTGTAATTCTACCGGCTATTTTACCTGTGGTTCCGGCATAAACAAAGGAACCAACTATAAATAAACATAGAAATTTTAATAAATACCTCATTTTGCCTCCCTCTTGGAAGATTTTATTGTTAACTATTAATTTATATTTAGATTCATCTTGGATAATAATTTTGTTAAAATACAAAATATGAGTACGATCCGAAACTACCCCAAATAGTGGCTTTTAATAAGAAATTTATTATTTATTTTTACGAGCGAATAAACTAATTATACTGTATCAAATAAAATCATGATAAGGGTAATAATGAAGAAATTTATATCAATAATTTTTTTATGCACTTTAAGTTGTTTACATGCACAATTTGAAAACAGCAATGAAACTCTAATCAAAATTGGAGAAAAGGAGATATCACTAAATGAATTTAACGCTATACTAAAGTTCAATCCGAGACAAGATATTCACTCAAGTAACCCTGAAAATATTAAGAATGAAATTCTATATTCCTTAATTGCTGAAAAACTTTGGGCAATTCATGCGGAGGATTTAGGAATTAATCTTGAGCCGGATGTAATTGCCGCTATAAATTCAATTACAAAAATGTTTGTTAGAGACGCACTTTATAAAAAAATGATTAAAGATCAAGTAACGATATCCGAGGAAGAAATTCAAAGTGGCTCCAATAGATTTTATAATAGAAGGAAGGTTAGAATATTTTTTGCTGATAATTTTAACGAGATTACAAAACTAAACCAAAAAATTCTAAATGATTCAGTTAAATCTGAAGATTATAGCGAAGTTACATTTAAATTTGGAGATTTAGAACCTATTACGGAAAATATCATTTTCGACTTGAAAATTGGGACACATTCAGGTCCTATTAAGACTGAAGCCGGCTGGTATATTTATAAACTTAACGGAATTGATACAGTAAAGATAACATCTGCCAAGGAAGGTATTGAGAACCAGGAAGAGATAATCAAAAAGATCAAGGAAAGAAAAGAAAACTCTCTCTACATTGATTATACAAAGGCCTTTCTGAAAGGTAAATCTGTTGATGTAAATCCTCAATTATTTAATAAACTCTTAGAAAAATTAACTCTATTGTTTAATACGAAACGGGACGTATTTTTTTCCAATCAAATGCAAAACAACAAAAGCGAGTTAGAATTTGATTCACAAGATGTCGACAGTGTTTTAGGCGAATTTTCACAAATTGAATTAAAATCTGATTTCATTTTGTTCAACGAAAATCCGATCATTTTGGAGACTTTTATAAGAGAATTTAGCTTTAATTATTTTTCAATAAAACCTGAAAGCCTTGACTCACTTGAATATCATTTTGCAGCAAAAGTTAAAGAATATATCAAATATGAAATCTTATATCGTGAAGGGAAAAGGCAAGGACTAGAAAACACCGAAGAAGTAAAATTTTGGTTAAATGTTTGGAAAGATAATTTTTTATTCCAGTTTACGAAGAATAACTTTTTCAATTCTGACGAATTCAGAAAAAAATATTTTTCAATTGATGTATCTTTAAATAATGATAAAGATTTTTACTCAAAAAAAATATTTGACAAATTTACCAATAAAACTGTGGAATTAGCCAATACTCATAAATTTGAAATAAACAACATGCTATACGGCACTATTCGGCCACAAAATGTAAACTTTGTTGTTTATCGCTATTTGGGATTTGGCGGAGTAATAACAGGAGCACCGTCAGTTTATACTTTTACAGAATGGTATAAAAAATGGCAAGAATCGATAAAATTAAACCCATAAATTAAACCATAAAAAAGCCGGCATTTCAGCCGGCTTCAATAGAATTGAAAAAGCAATTCTTACTTAATTAACAACATCTTTTGAGTAGATATGTCTTGACCTGATGTTAAAGTATAAAGATAAATACCACTAGTTAGATTACCTGCATTAAAAGGCACTTCATAAACTCCCGGATTCATTTCGCTGTTAATTAAATTAGCAACTTCTTCTCCTAATAAGTTATAAACCTTTAATGTAGTAAATGCATTTTCAGTTATTGTAAATCTAATAGTTGTTGAAGGGTTAAACGGATTAGGATAATTTTGTTCTAACTGGAATTCCGTTGGAACTAATGTTAATTCTTCAACGTCAGTTACTACATCTTCTAAATCATGAGTACCCATTTCACCAAATGCGTTTCTTACAGTACCTGCTGTTGCGCCTTGTGGTAATACTATAAAGTGGTTGGCTCCTACTGCATTTTCATTATCATTACCGCCCTGGTTATTTGCTGCATCCCCAAAGTTAATTCCATATTTATATTCTATCGTTCTTGTTGTAAAAGCCGGAAATTCTATTTGTGTTGTAAATATACCGTCTCCTGCCGTTGCATCTCCTCCGGTTGCTCCATCATCAAATAGTTCCACAAAATGATCCAGATCTGCATCCGGCCAGCCACTATCAGGCCATCCCTGACCTGTGATTATCGGACCTGTCATATGTACTGTGTTTACTGCTGCAAATGCTTGATTATTTTGAGAGGATATTGCTCCATCTGTATTTACTTCATAGGTTATTGTAAATGGTTCTTCCGATACATCTGCTAAGGATGAATTATTGTAATCTGCTGTGATTACATCAAATCCATCACTTATTGCTTGCGCTGTGGCTACATAAAACCTGTCATTAATCCCTGGCGCTGTTAATTCATTTGATTCCCAGTTACCTGGCGTATAGAAAAACTTGAAGCCTATCAATGTGTCACTTGCTGCTATCGATACTGTAATATCTTTTGTATAGATATCCGGGTTTGTTACACTTGGGGCCATTTCCGATTCTGCACTTCTTGACCAGCCGTTAAATACTCCTAATACATGTACTGTATCTGATGCCGGATCAAAACTGCCTGATAACCTTTGTAACTCCATGTTGACTTCAAAGGTTAAGGCAATGTCTGATGTATCTTTTACTACTTCAAGAGGATGAGTACCCATTTCACCAAATGCGTTTCTTACAGTACCTGCTGTTGCGCCTTGTGGTAATACTATAAAGTGGT